>MDSX01000453.1_pt1 | contig 11587 bp, 12 predicted proteins | sample 811141 | NCBI WGS metagenome assembly MDSX01 (sample SAMN05326642, study PRJNA326480) | marine metagenome | isolation source: seawater | place: Atlantic Ocean: South East | collected 2010
AAAAGCTGGGGATTGCCCTCGGTCTTTCCCTCGACGCCGACTTTTCCGAGACGGCGGAGAATGGAATCGCGCACGCAAATGTGTTCGCGTAGATCTTTACCACTTTCGAGTAAAGCACGGGCATGTTTAGCATCCTCGCTAGCGGTCTTCCCACGTGGCGCAGAGCCAGCGATCGCTTCGGTCAGCAAGCGGCCGTGGCGTATCTGAAGTAAGCGCTCGGGCGTCGCCCCAATAAAGCTGCTGGCCGTATCACCCGAGAAGGAAAAGGTGAAGCAGCCCGCGAAACGTTCCCGCAGACGGTTCAAAGTATCAAGCGGTTGCCATGGACGATCCGCGAGCAACTCGATACCGCGCGCCAGCACAATCTTTTCATAGTTGCCCTCCTTGATCGCTTCGAGCGCACATTCAACGGCATTAGGAAACACTTCAGACGCCAATTCACGACGCGACTCAATCTTTGGCTGGGGTGATGGCTCTTTCACCTCGTCAGGCAGGTAGTCAAAGGCGCCAAACTTACGATAAGCACCCCAAACTCGCATGACTAAGCTATCGATATCCGTATCCGCCTCAATCTTGAGATTGGCAACCGCACCGTATTTACCTTTTGAACGCGACACTTGCCAGCGCGGTAGAAATACGGTAGCCGCAGGAAAGGCGGCTTCTTTTGAGACGGTGTCGTCAAAACTAAACGCGGTAAAAAAGTGCGGCCCCGTAAAAGCTTCGCTTAGATCTCCCACCGCAATGGTGTTTTCTAGTATCTCCTCGGAAAATGCTTTAACTGAAGCAAAGCGTTCAATGCCATCGAATCGTGCCTGCACTACCGCTTCTGCCCCGGCAACTGCTTCATTGTCGGCTGCCCGTTCGATATAACAATGCAACTCTTCCGGCTCGTAGATAGACTGCAAAACTGCCAGCGGTGCAATATGCTTTACTGCCAGCGAAATACTCGCGATCTGAAAATGATCCTTAGCCCGCGCCGTATCACGACAGCCCTCTAGAAATTGACGCAACGCAGCCTCATCACGCTCGGGTAACATACTGGAGGGAATAATTTGCATTCAAAGTAGAGAAATCAAGAAGCCTAAAACCGCAACCTCTGTCTTGTTTGTTTTAGCCTTAATCCTGAGCGCAGAGGACTAAATTTAAAAGTAAGATTACGATTAAGAATTTGCCCCAACCTCACTTCTAACTTCTTACTTCTTACAGATATGTCTCCTTTCCCAGAAATCGATTTTAAAGCCGAACTCAACGATGAGCAATACGCCGCCGTGACCGCACCCGCGGGCCCAGCACTCGTGCTAGCCGGCGCGGGCTCGGGAAAGACCCGTACTCTCACGTATCGTGTGGCTTACCTCCTACACCAAGGCGTGCAAGCTTACGAAATCCTCCTACTAACCTTTACTAACAAAGCCTCCCGCGAGATGCTGGAGCGGGTCGAAGACCTCACTGGGGTTCCACGCCGCGCACTCTGGGGCGGCACCTTCCACAGTATCGCGCAACGGATCCTCCGCGTGCACGGCGACCTTGTTGGGCTCAAGCGCAACTACACTATCCTCGATCAGGGCGAAGCCGAATCGATTCTAAAAAATGTCATCCAAGCAACTGATGGTAAGTTCATCAAAACCAAGAATAACCCCAAGCCCAAAGTCATCGCCGACCTTATTAGCTACGCTCGCAACACCTGCCGCCCGCCGCGAGAAGAGGCTGACGATCGTTATCCATTTCTAGACGGTATGGCATCAAAGATCGATCAATTCTACAAAGCTTACATGCAGGCCAAGCTCGACCAACAAGTAGTCGATTACGACGATCTATTAGAATACTTCCTAAAACTCCTCCGTGAGCAACCAGAAATCCGTCAGCAATACCAAGACCGTTTTAAGCACGTTCTCGTCGACGAGTTTCAAGACACTAACCGCTTGCAGTCCGACATCGTCGACCAACTCGCTGGGCACCACCAAGTCATGGCTGTCGGTGACGACGCACAGTGCATCTACACTTGGCGCGGCGCAGACTTCGACAACATTATGCTGTTCGAAGAGCGCCACCCCGGCGCGAAGATTCACAAGATCGAGACCAACTACCGCAGTTCGCCCGAGATCCTCGATTTCGCCAATGCCGTGCTTGCCTCGCAGCCTTCGGGCTTGGGCTTTTCCAAGGAGCTCCGCCCAGTAAAACCCAAACGTGAGCGCCCCTACTTCGTCCCCGTCATGGATACCCGCGGACAGGCTAAGTTCATTATCGAGCGGATCGAGGGCCTGATTGACGAAGGCCGTAACCTCTCCGACATAGCCGTGCTCTACCGCGCACACTTTCAGGCAATGGATTTACAGATGGAACTAAGCCGCCTGAACATCGACTACCAGATCACCAGCGGTGTGCGCTTTTTTGAACAAGCCCACATCAAGGACTTCGCCGCCCAGCTTCGCTTCGCCTCCAATCCTGCCGACGTCTCGGCCTTTGCTCGTTTCACCTGTCTCCTACCCAAGGTTGGCCCTAAGACTGCCGAGCGCATCCATAAGTTTACGCGCGAACGAGCCGAGAAGCTGGAAAAGAATTTCTGCGACGTGCTCGTCTCCGAAGAAGTGCTCAAAAAAGTGCCTGCAGATGCCAAGGAAGAGTGGCCATCGCTCGCCGAGACGATCCGTGAAATCTCCGCCGCGCTAACCGAGCAGTCACCCGAAGAAATTATCCAACTCGGGCTCGATGGCTGGTATAGCAGCTACATCCGTGAGATCTACCCAAACTGGACAGACCGCGCCGACGACCTGCAAAGTCTCGTCAGCTTCGCCAGTCGCTACGAAACGATGGAAGAGATACTCGCACAATTAGTGCTACTCGCCTCCGAAAGCAATGAGCGCAGCCCCGAAGAGCAACAGAACTGTCTACGTCTGACGACTATCCACCAAGCTAAAGGCTTAGAGTTCCCCATCGTCTTCGTGATCGGGCTCGCCGACGGCACCTTCCCGCTCAAACGAACAATTGATGAGGGAGACCTCGAAGAAGAGCGACGCCTTTTCTACGTCGCCGTAACACGCGCCATGGAGGAGCTTTACCTTAGCTATCCCATGCTCAACAACCAAGGCAACCAGGTCATGCGTCTTAACCCGAGCCGCTTTATCCAAGAAGTCGACCCAAGTCGATACGAGACCTTAAGGGTCGCGCCAGCGCGGCGCTATTAATCCGCACAACAGGTCGTGCCACTCATCCCGAACGCTACTACCTTCTGCGGCCTTTGGCCAGCTTCTGAGCGATCAAGAACTGAACACTCTTTTCTAGGGCTTCAAGTTGTTCGTAATCGACGCCTTCTTCCTCAGCGGCGCGAAGGGCTTCCTGCGCTTTGACTTGAGCCAGTTCGACTGCGCCAAGGTCGATCTCGGCAACGTCTATGGCAGCTTCGGTTAATACAGAGATCGTATTACCCAAGACCTTGGCGAAACCGTGATCGACAGCGATAAACTCGGTGCCGCTCTCCTTGATGACCTTTAACTCGCCAGCGACGATCTTCGTCACAATTGGGATGTGACCTGTCAAGATGCCGGCTTCACCCGACTCAGTCGGCAAGACGACTTGAGTGGCCTCAGTACTGAGGACTTTTGCGTCGGGTGTGATGATTTCTAGAGTGATCATTTTGAATAAATTAGGATTTAAGAAATGCTCTCTTATTTCCTATTTCTTATCTCCGCAAGCTTGCTACCGCTTACCCCTTTTGGTTGGCATCGATCGCCATTTCGATGCCGCCCTTCATGTAGAGGTCATTCTCTGCTAGGTCGTCGCACTCACCATCAAGGATCATTTTGAAGCCTTTAATCGTATCGGCGGTGGAAACATACTCCCCGGGTGTGCCGGTGAAGACTTCGGCCACATGGAAAGGCTGTGAAAGGAACTTTTGGACCTTGCGAGCGCGGTAAACGGTTTGCTTGTCCTCGGGGGAAAGCTCGTCGAGACCAAGAATCGCAATGATGTCTTGTAAATCCTTGTAACGCTGAAGAACGTTTTGAACGCCGCGGGCGACCGTGTAATGCTCTTCGCCAACGATGGCTGGATCAAGTGCGTTGGAGATCGAAGCAAGGGGATCCACCGCAGGGTAGATGCCGAGTTCGGCGATGGAACGTTCCAAAACAATGGTCGAATCCAAGTGCGCAAAGGTGTTGGCTGGTGCAGGGTCAGTCAAATCATCGGCAGGTACATAAACGGCTTGGAAGGAAGTAATCGAGCCCTTCTTAGTAGAGGTAATACGCTCCTGAAGATTACCCATTTCCTGAGAAAGCGTGGGCTGATAACCCACCGCAGAGGGCGAGCGACCGAGCAGTGCAGAAACCTCGGCACCCGCCTGAGAAAACCGGAAAATGTTGTCCACAAAGAGGAGAACGTCTTGGTTCTTTTCGTCGCGGAAATACTCGGCCATGGTAAGCCCGGAAAGAGCGACTCGCATACGTGCACCGGGGGGCTCGTTCATTTGACCATAAACCAGAGCAACCTTTGAGTTACTGATGTCTTTTTGGTCGATGACACCTGCATCCGACATTTCGTGGTAAAGGTCATTACCTTCACGTGAGCGCTCACCGACACCTGCGAATACGGAGTAACCACCATGCGCCTTAGCGATGTTGTTAATCAGCTCCATGATGACAACGGTCTTACCGACACCTGCACCACCGAAAGCGCCCACCTTACCACCCTTAGTGAAGGGGCAGATAAGGTCGATGACCTTGATGCCAGTCTCGAGAATCTCGGCATCTGTTGCTTGATCAACAAGCTCGGGGGGAAGGCGATGAATCGAGCGACGCTCGTCTGTTGCGACGGGTCCTTTCTCGTCCACCGTATCACCAGTTACGTTGAAGATGCGGCCAAGGACGGCTTCTCCCACAGGAACTGAGATCGACGAACCTGTGCCGACAACTTCCATCCCGCGGACCAGCCCGTCAGTGGAAGTCATCGCAACGGCACGGACAAGACCTTCGCCGAGGTGCTGTTGCACTTCGAGCGTGAGGTTCTTCTCTACACCGCCGATTGCGAAGGCGATTGTGATGGCGTCGTAAATTTCGGGCACGCTATCTTGTGGGAAGGCGGCGTCGACGACGGCGCCGATGACTTGGACGATTTTACCGTTTTTGCTCATGATTGAAAAATGAGGGTTAGCTATTGAAGTTATTAGGCAGCAGCTGAGGCAGCAATTTCAAGAATTTCCTGAGTAATCGCAGCTTGGCGGGCCTTGTTGTAGTCGAGAGTGAGGTCGTCGATGAGTGTCGACGCATTATCTGTGGCAGCCTTCATCGCGACCATGCGTGCACAGTATTCTGCGGCGCGGCTTTCGAGAAGAAGTTGGTGGATGATGACCTTTACGTATAGTTCAGGCAGCGCATCAAGAACCGCTTCCGCAGATGGTTCGAAAACCATTTCGCGGGAATCGCTGCGTGCTTCAAGCGAAGGAAGGTCAGAGACGCGCTTTTTGAGTTGCTCCAATACTTCACGCAAATCAACGATCGGCAGGAGGGACTGAATAACAGGCTCTTGCACAAGGACGTTCACGAAGCTGGGATAGGCAATCTCGATGGTGTCGACTTCGCCATTCTTGTAGGCATCAATGAGAAGCTTCAGCATAGGGCGAAGTTCAGAGAAAGCGGCTTTATCTGAGATGTTAAAGTCTGCCACTAGCCCGCGGCCAGAACGTGAAACAAACTGTGTCGCCTTGCGGCCAACAGTGATGAATTTTGCAGCTCCTTTGACCTCTTCAGAAATCTTACGGAAGAGATTGGTATTGAGTGCGCCACAGAGGCCCTTGTCTGTTGAGAGAATCAGAATACCACGTGTCTTGATTTCGCGCTTCTCGAAAAAGGGATGCGAAATCGTCGCTCCTGATAAATCCAACTTTTCTCCTACCGTATCAAGCAAATCAGCAAGGAGCAGTGCGTAAGGACGTCCCGCAACAGCAGCATCCTGAGCTCGTTTCATCTTGGAGGAAGAAACCAACTGCATCGCACGCGTAATCTGCCGGGTATTTTTAACCGACTTGATGCGCCGGCGGATGTCGCGAAGATTAGCCATCTACTTTAGAGTGTCAGAGTTCAAAGGACAAATGGTAGCGATTAAGCTGAAAACCCCGTCTTCCACTCTTCGAGTGATGACTTTAGAGCGGCTTCGGATTCGTCGCTGATTGCTTTGTCGCCACGGATTGCATCCATGACTTTCGAGCCACGAGTTTCGAGGAACTCGCGAAGGCTAGAAGTCGCTTCAACAATTTTTGCAACTTCAATCGCATCGAAGAAACCATTTTGCACAGCATATATCAAAGAGGACTGGACTTCGACAGGGATAGGGTTGAAGGCAGTTTGCTTGAAGAGCTCAACCACACGTGCCCCACGCTCAAGTTGAGCCTTGGTCTTCGCGTCGAGGTCGGAACCAAACTGAGCGAATGCCGCAAGCTCGCGGAACTGTGCGAGCTGAAGCTTCACCTTGCCAGCTACCTTCTTGATTGCCTTGATTTGGGCTGCAGAACCAACACGCGAAACAGAAAGACCAACCGATACCGCGGGACGGATACCTTGATTGAACAAATCCGTTTCGAGGAAGACCTGGCCGTCTGTAATCGAAATCACATTGGTAGGAATGTAAGCCGAAACATCGCCTGCTTGCGTTTCAATGATCGGAAGCGCTGTAAGGGAGCCGTTCCCGTTGGCCTCATTCACACGAGCAGAGCGCTCGAGGAGGCGTGAATGGAGATAAAAAACGTCGCCAGGATACGCTTCACGACCGGATGGACGTTTCAACACCAAGGAAATTTGACGATAAGCGACCGCCTGCTTGGAAAGGTCATCATAGACGATGAGCGCATCCATTCCATTGCTCATGAAGAACTCACCCATTGATGCGCCAGAGAATGGGGCGATGTATTGATTTGCAGGATTGTCACCAGCTGAAGCAGCAACGATAATAGTATATTCCATTGCGCCTGCTCTCTCAAGGACAGCTATGGTGCGAGCAATGTTAGAATTCTTCTGACCAACGGCAACGTAGATTGAGTAAACTGGACGGAAATTTTCCGGGAAAGTACCGTCTTCGTTGCGATGCTGGTTGTTGATCTTCGCCTGATTGATAATCGTGTCGATCGCGATGGTGGTCTTGCCCGTCGAGCGGTCACCAATGATAAGCTCACGCTGACCACGACCGATGGGGATCATCGAGTCGATCGACATGATACCAGTCTGCATCGGCTGATCGACTGATTTACGTGGGATGATCCCAGGTGCTACTTGGTCGACCGGATAGGTTTCGCTGGAATCGATTGGACCCTTGCCGTCGATTGGATTACCAATCGCGTCAACCACACGGCCAAGAAGCCCCATGCCGACTGGAACGGAAAGTAAGCGGCCAGTTGTCGAGGCTTCATCACCTTCCTTCAACTTGGAGTAGTCCCCTAAGATAACGCAACCGACTTCATCTTCTTCAAGATTCAAGGCAATTCCGAAGACGCCCTGACCGAAGTCGATCATTTCGTTATACATAGCACCGGACAAGCCTTCAAGCTTGGCGACGCCATCTGCGATGGCCACGATTCGACCGGTGTTAGATTTGACAGCGCCAGCTTGGAAGCCAGCGATTTCGTTTTCAATTTGTTCGACAATAGAGCTCATGAGAAACTGTTGTTAAGAGAAGTATAAAGGTTAGAGAGTTATTAGTTAACACTTTCAGCGAGGCGCTGAAGGCGACCGGTTACGGACGCATCATAGACATCGTCGCCTAAGCGCACACGCACGCCAGCTATTAGAGAAGTATTTTGTTGAGTGACTGCACTGACGGGACGGTTGTAAAGCTTTGAAAATTGCGCTTCGATCGCCCTCAGTGCATCGTCGCTTAGTCCGGCTGGCGTTGAAACGACGGCGGTCTGCAGAGCGACCTCACGGCGAAGATAGTTGAGGAAAGTCTTGAGGACTGCAAGGTGTTGACGGTGCTGCACCTGCTGGAAGCCAGCGAGGACTTCGCCTACTTTGGATTCAGTCACGACTCCGTTCTCCTTCGAAAGCTCAACGAGCTTTTTGGCTAACTTAGTAATCTTTTGGTCGCGCTTCATCTTTTTAGAAAAACTTACCGCTTAGTCGCCAGCGCTGGCCAATTCTTTGGCAGCGGAATCAGAGAATGTTTGCTTCTCTTCATCCGAAAGATCGCGAGACAATACAGTTGCAGAAGTTGCAACCACGAGCCGCGCTACTTCTTGACGAACATCAGAAAGCATTTTTTGGCGCTCCAACTCAGTCGCCTCGCTCGCCTTGCGGATGATTGCCTCAGCTTGTGCCGCAGCTTCTTGCGTTTTTTGCTCAATCATCTCCTTGGATTGTTCGCGAGATTCTGCTAAGATTCCTTGTGCAGTTACAGAGGCTTCCTTGATCTTATCAGCACGCTCACGCTCAGCAGCAGCGAGTTGCACTTTCATTTCTTCTGCGTATTGAAGACCGTCGGCGATTTTTTGTTGGCGTTCATCCAAGGTCGCAGAGATTGGTTTAACGGCAAATTTGTAGAGAACAAATGCAACAATGCAGAAATTGACCATCTGCGCGACAAGAGTTGGCCATGAAATACCAAAATTGCCAGCAAGCTCGGAGATCACTCCCCCGCCTTCTGCCTGCTCCATGCTTCCAGCATCTTCAGTAGCACTGAAGTTCAGATCAGCATGAAGGTCTTCCGCTGAAAAAAGTCCCAGCGGGAGGGATAGAGCAAAAAGCAAAGTGATGAAAATGGCTTTCATTATTGAGAGAGTTGTTAAATAATCTTAAGAGATGCCGACGATCTATTGAAGATCGTCGGCAAGACTCATAGAGGGCGGATTAGCCAGCCATTTTACCGAGGAAGATAGCAAAGAAGACGATCGCTTCAGCAAAAGCCATAGCGATAATAGACTGCACAAGCACCTTAGTTGCTGCTTCAGGATTACGACCGACAGCTTCACAAGCTTTAAAGCCAATGAGGCCAATACCGAGAGGAACACCAATTGCAGCTGCTGCTACGTTGATATTTCCAGAGATTTCTGCGAGTAGATTGAACATATTGTTTAACGTTGATTTTGTATTTAGTGATTTTCTGTGCCGTCCACGACTTACTACATGGTCCCGAACACCGAAAGGATATAAAGTTTAATGAGCTTCTTCGTCGTGATTGGTCATCAAGCCGATGTAAATGGCAACAAGGAGGGTAAAGATGAGTGCTTGAACCACACCAACAAGGACCTCGTAGAGATAAAATGGGATTGGAACTATGTAAGGTGCCATGCCAGTCATACTAGTCAAAAGATTCTCGCCCCCGAACACATTACCAAACAAACGAAAAGAAAGCGAAATCGGACGAAACGCAATTGAAACCACCTCGATGAGACCAACCATAAGAAAGATTGGTGCCAATATAATGTAGATTGCTTTGGGTGTTTCTTTTTTATCCGCCTTATTGCCAAAGAGCTCCCAAACAAAAAACTTGGGGCCCGCTACTTTGAGGCTGATGAATAACCACGCGATCATCGCCACGAGTGCCATGCCGAAAGTTGCATTTAGGTCGGCACTCGCAGGGCGCATCCAATATTTCAGATGGCCGTATTCGTCATAAAAACCAAAAACCCCCACCCCTGGAATCAAACCACTCCAGTTGTGAATCATGATGAAGATAAACAACCCGATTAGTAGCGGGAATGCCATGGAGAAGGCCTTCTTCCCTACGATGGGAAGCAGCAGGTCACGTAAGCCACCCACTAAGTTCTCAATCACAGCCTGCCCCTTACCTGGGATTAATTTCGGAGTGCCCACCGAAAACCGGATCACTAGTATAAGAAGAATAGAGATAGCCCACGTCGTCAGAATTGAATTGGTGACTGGTAGACCAAAAATTTCAGTCAATTTATAGGGGGACGGACTCACGCCGTCTGCAGCGTTGAGCAACGATGCACTGCCTAAAAGAGCTAAGACTGTAAGTGGTAGTTTGTTCACGAAGAACTTGAATTTTAGAATCTAATGTCCCTAGCTTAACCGAGGAGTGGCATGTAGATGGCGATGCATTCTCTGCGCGTCAACCCCTAGTTGGCCTTAAAACCCAAGATTAGCTAAACTTATAGGGATTATAATTTGATTGATCCTTCTAAACTTGCCAAATCGCGGATGTTGGCAATTTTGGAGTTATGGCTGAACTAACCAATCTCACTGATCGCATTTCACATCTGCGCGACCGCGAAGGTAGCTCGCCCGTCGTGCAGGGTGGCGTTCGAGAATCAAATTCGCCAATCGTTCCGTCTCGAGCCAAACTTTATGAGCGCCGTTTCGCCAATGATTATTTCATAATCTTCGTCTACGCGCTACTGGGAGTTGCCGCGCTAACCCAGATTGCACTCCTTTTTTGGTTAGATGTAGTGTAGAAATTCATTACCGCAAACCTCCATCACTTTCGCTTGGCCACGACAGAGTGATACTCATCCATTAGGCTCTGAAAGTAGGTTTCGCTCTCATAAGGCCACTGGGCGGACTCATCGATTTCCCATTCTGGGTGTTCGCTTAAGTGCTCTACTGTCCAATCAAAATACGGGCGATCGTCCGAGCGGAAGCAAAACTCCCCTCCCATATCTGTGCGCCGGGCCACTTCGTCTAAAAAACTCGGCTGCACCATGCGTCGACGGTGGTGTTTAGCCTTAGGCCAAGGATCGGGAAAAAGCAGGACCGTGCGGTCAAAGCGTATGGCTCCCGGTAACGCACCTAGGAATTCGCTAAGCTCCGCTTTATAGAAATGGAGGTTTTGTAAGCCACGCTTGGCCTTCTTTTCATTACCCTTGCGGATGCGCCAGGAGATCAAATCAATTCCCGCGCAAATCATACTCGGATTAGCCTCGGCGTAATCCGTCAGCCAGTGCCCGTGGCCGCAACCCGCTTCAAAGAGTATGCGGTCAACGTCCGCCAAGTCGGCACTGCACGTTTTGACGAGCTCTGCTTTACGGGCGGCTTGTTTTGCTAGTTCGCGAGCGTGGGCTTCAGTGATTTCAGTCATTTTAATGAAAAACCCGTCAATCCAGCGGGCTTAAAAATACACATTTAAAACAAGCCTAATCTACGCCTACTACTCGCCGTCTTCACCAATCGCCTCGACGGGGCAGCCCTCAAGGGCCTCCATGCACAGATCAGTCTCTTCTTGCGATGTCGGTTGTTTGTAGACAAGGGAGTAACCTCCGTCTTCGTTACGGGTAAAGTTATCGGGAGCTGTTTCACGGCAAAGATCACAGTCGATGCATTGCTCATCGACGTAAAACTTACCTTTTACATTTTCCGGCCATTTTTCGTCTCGTTCTGCCATGTTTTTGAAAAATCCTTCTTTTACTGATCGAGTCAAGAGGAAGCGGCAATAAAACGCAGGTTCCAATACCACGACTGCGCCCTTGAATTTTTATAATTTATCCTCACACTGCCGCGCTAACTTTAACACTAGGCATACGCATTACTAGCCACAAAGACTAGAATTTCAATAAATCATGACAAAACAAAACGAAGACATCTCTGAGGAAAACAATGAGCCCATTGTCGAAGCAACTGAGGAAACTGAAGCCCAAGAAGCTAGCGCCGAAGCC
>MDSX01085810.1_pt1 | contig 11586 bp, 14 predicted proteins | sample 811141 | NCBI WGS metagenome assembly MDSX01 (sample SAMN05326642, study PRJNA326480) | marine metagenome | isolation source: seawater | place: Atlantic Ocean: South East | collected 2010
CATGTGGTTATTCATCAAATAGGAAATACAATTTAGAACTGCATAAACGCAGTCCAAATGCGTGTGAAAAGAGAATAAAACGACAGCATATAAAAGACTTTCCTCAGGATGTAAACCCTAGCGTAGACCATGCTCCTCAGGATGTAAACCCTAGCGTAGACCATGCTCCTCAGGATGTAAACCCTACTCCTCAAAATGTAAACTCTAGTGTAGACCCTACTCCTCAAAATGTAAACCTTAACAATAAAAATAATTTTAAATGTGAATTTTGCAATAAAGACTTATGCTCTTTTTGGAATTTAAAGCGACATATCATTACCTGTAAAAAGGCAGATTCATTACAATGTCCAACTTGTAAAAAGACATTTACAAGTAGACAAGGTAAATATAAACATATGAAAAGTGTTAATTGTGAGTTTGTATTAACAGAAGAACAACAAAGAATCAAAGAACTAGAAGAAGTGTTGAAAGAAAAGAATAAACAATTAGAAGAAAAAGATAAACAATTATATGAAGAAAAGTCAAGACCAACGACAATATATAATACAACAACTAATAATAATTACTTTGATCATAGTATTAATTATAATAACTACGATAATCTAAACTTAGAACACATAACAAAAGAAGATATTAAGCGTCTCTTTAAGAATTGTAGAATGCAATATCCCGAATTATCTGAAGACTTGACTCGTATGATTCTTGGCTCCAAAGAAAACCAATGCATATACTTGCCTGAAGGTCAAAAGTCCAACACATGTGCTGTTATGAAAGATGGTGTAGAAATGAGGAAGCCACTCATACGAGTTTTGATGGACTTGGGAGTACAAACAGCTACATTAATAAGAGACTCCAATGTCATTGTGAGAAACAAAAAAGATATTGTTAACAACCAGTTTTGGGCAGACAATCGTAATGCCTGTGGACTTAACATATCAGATATCGAGTATATGACTGACAATGACAAGGAGATAGTACAAAGAAACAAGAATATAGTCCTCGATATGTGTGATGGTAAAATTTGATTATTTAATTCATTTACAATCTATTACTATTAATTATTTCAGTGCATGCATCCCTAATCGCATATTGCTTCTTCTCATTATCATATGTTTTTTCTTTTATTATTTTTTTCATTATTTTTTTTATTTTATTTTTATCATCTTCGTTTGTAATAAGTATTTCTTTTGTTTCGTCGTCAATAGTTGTATTTCTAAGATAATTTTTATCTATACAATTGTTAATTTGTTTAATAACTGTTCTCTTTCCCCAATTTGTAAATGGATTGTTTGGCTTCATCATTATATGTTTTTTATATAATTATAACAATTTTTCAATTATTAGATCATTTTTTAACATAATTCTATCTTTAAGTAAAAAAATACAAATGATCATTCATTTTTACTTAAAAATATTTGACTCTTATAATAGTAGATGAAGAAATCAAATACATTCATAAGAAACTTGTCAGAACAAGGAGAATGGGAAATTTCCCATTCAGAATTAGACATTAGACAAGTACTGGGTGAAGGTTCTTTTGGAATAGTAAGATACGCGACTTGGAGAGGTACAGAAGTTGCATTGAAAGTCATAAATGATAAAACCATAGATACTGATGAATTTAATGTAGAAATGATGATTTTGTCAAAACTTCATCATCCGAACATTTTGCAATTTTTAGGATCTTGTACAACTAAGGTTCCATATATTATTGTAATGGAATATATGATAAATGATTCACTTGAAAATAATATCAATAAACTTGACTACGGAAAAAAAATAAGCATCATAAAAGATATATCAAAAGGTCTTGCGTATCTACACAATAGAAAGCCTCATTGTATTATACATAGAGATCTCAAACCAAGTAATATTTTACTAACATCAAGCTATAGAGCAAAAATTGCTGATTTTGGAATTTCATCACTACAATCTCAATCAAGCGAATGTTATAAAATGACTGGAGAAACCGGAACTTATAGATACATGGCTCCTGAAGTTATGAAGCATATGGACTATAATACAAAAGTTGATATATGGTCATTTGGTATGATAGTATATCATCTTTTTGTTGAGAAACCTTATGGGAACATTCCTATTGAAAAAATTTGTAGATATATATCTAATGATACTGTTCCAATAAACTATAATGCACTATCTAGTGATTTAAAGACTCTAATCCATAATACTGTTCTTATTGATTTTAATCAACGTTGGGACTCTATTTATTTGGTAAATTATTGCAACAACGATTTGAAAACATTGATAGATTTTAAGAAAAAATCATGTATATGCATTTGTCAATAGAGTATTTTTAAATAATCTATTTTTTATTTTAATAAGTTAAGTTCCATCATTGAAATATTAGTATAATATAAATGAAATGAAATGTCAATTAAAAATGAAAATATTATATTATTAGATATGAATGATACTTGGAAACAATGTTCAAAATGTGGAGTTTTATCTTACAAAAGTAGTGTATGTAAACCGTGCAATTCTAAGATTCAGATGACATATGTTAATTCTTTGAATAAAACAGAATTAACCACACTCATTGATATTGTAATTGAAATCATGTTCAATATGTGCACTACAAAATCAATTTATTTTTTTAAATATACTTTTGATGATTTTTATAGATTCAGAATGTTCTAACATAGGAATAGGATATTTTATATCAGTGTATTTTTTATGATTTATATTCCACTTATGAATATGTTTATTGTCAACATTACTTAGTTCAGGTATCCATTTTTTTATGAACTTACAATCTGGATCAAAACTTTCAGATTGACGATATGGATTAAAAATTCGAAAGTATGGTGCAGAGTCCGCTCCAATTGATGCACACCATTGCCAACCTCCATTATTACTCGCTGGATCATAATCAACCAAACTTTGAGCAAAGAACTGTTCACCTATTCTCCAATCTACCATCATATCCTTGGTGAAAAACATCGCTGTTACCATTCGTAATCGATTATGCATCCAACCAGTAGCATTTAATTGTCTCATTCCAGCGTCCACGAAAGGGAATCCCGTATTACCTTCTTTCCAACGTTGAATCCATTCTTGTTGAATCTTAATTTCTGATTTATTTTTGTAGGTTTTCCATATTCTATGACTTGCATATTTAATTTGAAACGGTTTGTTTTTCTTCCCAATTTGTGCTGCAAGAATATGTTGGTTATGATGTGTCAAGTGTGCATAAAATTCTCTCCAAAGTAACTCTTTCACCAACTGATGTTTGTAACCGAAAGCATGCGATGCCTTATTAAATACTTCTCTTACACTCAGACAACCAAACTTCATGTATGGACTCAGTTTAGTCGTCCCATCAACTGTTGGGTCATCTCTTGTACTTTTATAGTCTTTGAATTTTTTTATACCTCCTAATTTCTTCATGGCTTCGATTCTTCCAGGTGTTGGAATTATAATTTTTTCATCATAATATTTGAATAAATCATACTTTGTTTTTGGTTTTTCGTATAATACATCTTTAAAATCTTTGAAAGAAGGATGTTGATCTTTCATTTCTTGTAATGAATCAATATTCTTTATACACTTATTGTAAAATGGTGTATATGTTTTATAAGAGTTACCGCCACCTGTTTTAATAGAACAATCCACTTTGAATAACGTGTAATCTTCATATGTAAATGTATAAGGTCTATTTGGATGTTCATAGCACATGACTTCGATGGTTTTATCTCTCATTTTTGCGTAAGGAGTATAGTCTCTATTGAAAAATATAGCTTTTAAATTCTTATATTTCATTAATATATCTGTATCTGTTTCAGATTCATAGAAATGAAGATATCCATCTAATGTATCATTTAACTCTTCCAAGCACTTTATCATAAAATTCACAGAGTGTTGTGAATAATAATTATTCTTTCTTTTATCTATCTGTTTTGGATTAAAGATAAATATAGGAAGTAGTTTGAACCCGTGTTTTTTGCAATATTCTTTAGCTTTAATAAAAGCTAAATTGTCATTAATTCTCAAATCTCTTCTAAAAATGAATATAACAATATCTTCTTTATTCATGATTAATTAATATGAAACATTAATTATTTTCATCATATATCAAATTTTATATAAAAAAATGATTCAAATCATTTAATTTTAAGACAGCTACAATAAAAACAAACTAACATGAGTTACATTTTGTTCTATTCAAAAAGTAAAAATTTGGATCATAGATACTTGTCAAACTTTCAAGTTATCGATAGAGGTATTGTTATCGATGAGAAGTTTCCATTTCATGAATTACACGGAAAATGTTTTCATTCAATAGAAAATGCATTTCAGGCTTCTAAATTGTGTTGTGCTAAATTTGATACTGAGTCCTTAGATATTATACAAACACTATCTCCATTAGAAGCTAAAAAATTTGGAAGTAAATCAAACTTTAAAAAACATAAGAAAGAATTAGATGTTATATCATGGAATAAAATGTCAATACAAGTGATGAAAAAATTATTAAAATTAAGATATGATAACGATGAAAAATTCAAAAAAACAATTGAATTTGCTAAAAATAATCAATTGAAACTTAAACATTTTGAAATAACAGGTTCAAAATCTTTTTGGGGTGGATTTTATAAAGATTGTGAATGGAAAGGAACAAATATGCTAGGTGAATTAATGCAAGAATTGAAATGAAATGATTGATTGACAAAAAATGATATAGCAATTAATATATACTTACAATGAATAAAAAATTCATAATGAACAATGATATTATAAACTCTTACATAAAAGATTTCGATTTAACTTTTAAAAATGAATATAATGCAGATATAATTGAAGTTGAGAAATTCATAGAAAAATATAGAATACTAATATACAATATTACAAATACTTATATTGAAAAATTAGATATGACAAAATGTATTGATTTTACAGATAGAATCAAAATATGTTTTGATGCTTCAGAAGTTACAAAATATCGTATGCTTACAGAGATTGAATAAAATTCTATAAATAAAACATTATTACTTTTTTGTTCAATATATTTAAAACAATGTCAATTCCATGCAAATTAATAGATGGTAAAAAATATACTAGACCAGAATTGAATACAATCGCCAAAGCATGTAATATAAAATATATAACCAAATATAAGAAGAATGAACTTATTGATAAAATAAAAGAAATATCAATAACAGCAAATACCACAAATACTGATAGCGCTAGCGCTAATACTGATAGCAATACAGAAATATGTATTAAAGATGTATTTTCTAAATGTAACATTTCAGTTACACAATCAGAATTGAATGATATAATGAAAATAGTTAAAGGTAAAAATGTCGTTATTCCGACAAGTGTTAAAGAAATATCATTTGCTGAATCTAAAGAACCAGTAAAAGATGTTGTAAAAAAACCAGCCGCAAATAATTTTGAAGAATTTGCAAGATATTTTGATGAAGAATTGATGGGATTTGTGAGAAAACCTAATAAAAAACCACTCATGCGTGCTTTTGTTCCAGGTGGTTATGGTCTTCGTATGTTATTAGAACATAGATATAACAAAACAGGTATTATAAAACCAGGTGATTTAGACATTACAATATCTATAAATGATTCAAAATTATCACAATCTGAATGTAGAACTCATCTCATTGACAAATGTAAAAAATTCATCAAGTCTCGTCATGATTCATACAATTATAGAATGACGATCATGAATTTCCCTCCGGATTACAATCCTCTTTTGAAAATGAGAAGATTTTGTTTAATTTCCTTAACATACAAAAGCGATGAATTTGTCGATCTTGTAGTTACAGATAGAGATATTCCACACACTGAAATTGATACAACTGTTAGTGAAAAGTGTGATTTGCCAATTAAAAAACCAGATGGATATTTATTTGAATACTTTCAAATTATATACATGGAAAATGTTCCAGGTGTCGATCATTATTGTTACTTAAAGCGCAATCCTGTAACAGGTAAATTCAGTTGTAAAGGTGTAAAAGATATAGATAGAGTAAATGTATTATGTAACTTTGCTAAATCTAAAAAATATGAAAAGTATTGTAACATTGTGAAACAAGTCGATGGTGAAAAATTGAAGAAAATGAGTCCACAAGAAAGAGATAAAGTATTTTTAGAACTTCGTAATATAATATAATTTTTCATATTACATAGAATTAAAACACATGTCTTATATTTATCCAATCATTGGAGATTGTTTTGAACTACCAACACAACCAGGTGTTTTCAGAATGTTACAAGGTGAAGATTTATGCATAAATGCAAGCACACGTAAAGTAACATCACATGAATCAGTAGAGATCAATAATCATTTTAAAAAATTTACACAAATTGAACCCGAAAATGTTTCACTCGTATCAGATGGAGTATTTTATGATGAAATATTCATTTATTCAGATCATAAAACTCTTTATTATAATATGAAAGATATGGTCATCAATTACGATGGTAAATATTTTCAAAAAAATATCTTCAAAAATGGTTTTGACATAAAATTCAGACATTCTAAATATGGTCTAATTACTTTGAGTATCAAATACTATAAAAATCCACAAATTAAATATGGATTACAATTGATGTTGGATGATATGTCTGATGAATTATCTGGTATGTTCATATATCAATATAATCCTAAAATAATAAATTTAGATAAAATATACGATTGTAGTCGTAGAATACTCACATATCACCATATGAAACCTAATAGTCAATATGTAATTTTTCAAAAAAGTAAATTGTAATTGATATTATTTCTAAATAAAATAAAATTTGATCAACAGAATGATGTCGGGTAAGAGATAAAAATAACAGAAAATATTAAATATAATGACAATGGCTTTTGGATATTGCACAGTGATATCAATATTAGGATATATAGTTGGCTCTGTATATAAATTAAATCAAATGAAAAATAACAAAATTATTCCACATAGTAAAAATGACCTTAAAATTAATAACACTTTTTCTAACGAAAAAGAGCTTTGGAAATTGAATTGGATTCCACCAAAACATTTACGAATTGATAAATATGACTATAGAGATGACAATGTTTGAATGCTTATTCTTATCATTATAACAAGTAATAAAAACTAACATAAAAATTATTTTTTACCCGTTATCATTTTAGGAATGTAAATACCCATAATACATCCTAAAATGACACCAAGAAAATCTCCATATATTGGACCTTGACCGTCAAATCCACTGATCAAAGCTATTATCTTACCAATAAAAGCACCCATAAAAGCCCCTATGCCATCACTAAACGTATTACCCCAACCAGCTTTCTCTAATTCTCCACCAGGTAAATAAGGATCTAAAGCAGACATGCCAAAAAATAATCCAGCGTTATCAATAAATCCAAATACCATCGCACTCACCATCGACAATAATAATACACGCACTGAAAAAGCTTTATCACCATTCATAAACCATGAGAATGATACCCATTCTCCGTGCATTTTTATTAAAGCTATTGTTAAGAACATTATTACTATCATAAGTATAGATACATAAATGAGAAGCATAATAGCTACTTTTTTCTGTTCAGGTGTCTTGTTGTTTTGATTTGTCATTTACATTAATATAAATATTTTTGCTTATGATATCATACAATTCTTTAATTTCCTCTTCTTTTTTTGTTGATATTATTATACTACCAGTTGCAAATATTAAAGCAGTGCTTGAATTATACTTCAATTTGATACCAGGATATATTTCTGGTGTATAATATGATTCATAACCATCATCCATGAATTTTGCACAAAGATCATACAAGTGAATCATGTGTTCGGGATTTCTATCCATCTTCAAAGTCACATTTTTCATAACCATAACAGGATTTAACATATCTACATGAAGTGTTGCCTTTATTGCATATATGATTCTTTCGACATCCTCATCAGATTTTATTCCAGTAATCTGGAATTTGTTGTTAAAGAATAGTTTTATGTTGTATTTTCTTCTTTTGCTCTTTATGGTCAATTGATTTCCAAAACTTTTGACGAATTTTCCCTTCTTATTGAATTTAGTAGCTTTATTCTCGATATATAGATCATCATGAAAAGCTCTGTTCACATATTGATTATATATATCCTTTATATGTGTATCTGTATTTATAGAACCAATGTATGTCATCGTTGAAACTTTTAACTGATTCATTTGTGATAGATAGTTGTTTTGATTATGTTAGCCTAATTGTTATTTTTATACATAATTAGGTCTTTAAGTTAAAAATGTATATATATAGTAATATTTAAAAATGAGAATAGGTGATAAATTTACAGCATTGAGAAGAGATGATTATGATACTCCAATAGAAGCATGGGATTTATTACTTGATAAAATGAAAACTATTCCTAAAAAAATATGGGCACCATTCTACAATACAGGTAGTTTGAAAGATAAATTAAAAGCACGAAATATATCCATTATTCATATGAATAAAGACTTCTTTACTTATGAACCCAAAGAATGGGATGCAGTTATTGATAATCCAAGTTATTCTAATAAGAAAGATATTTTTAAAAAATTAAAATTACTCAATAAGCCTTTTGCATTACTTGTCCCAATCGATACTCTAGAACGAAGCTATTTCAAAGCAGTATTTGGTCATAGTAAAAAACTTCAAGTAATAATACCGAATAAACGATATAACTTCACTGGTTATGATAATAACAATAATGTGCCTTTTAAAGCCATTTGGGTATGTTATGGATTAGATCTAAAAAGTAAGAATCAATTAATTTTTGAATGATTGAGTGTAATTTGGATTTGTTGAAATATAAGTTGTAAACCATTTAAAATAATTCTCTAGAGAGAATGTAATGACATGAAAAGAAAATTATCATTATCATGTATTAAACATATCGATGATGATGATGTAATACATGTTGATAAAAAGATAGATACTCTCGATGACTTAATAAACTTAAGTAATATGTATATACCTGGATATCTATATAATATCGATCTTTATCGATTACAATGCATCCGTGAACCCCTCATAAAGCTCAATAAAACCATCGGTCTTGAAAAAATAAAAAAAGACATCATCAAACATATCTTATTTTTTATACAAGATTTTCAAGGAGCCAACAATGACATGTTACATACCGTCATTCAAGGTGCTCCCGGTGTTGGTAAAACTCTGGTTGCACAAATAATTGGTGAAATATACTGGAATCTTGGAATAATCAATAGTGGTTTTCACAATGATTATAAATTCAAAATAGTAAAAAGAGGTGATCTCATAGGTCAATATTTAGGAACAACAGCCAAAAAAACACAAGAAGTTATTGATTCATGTATAGGAGGTGTTATGTTTATCGATGAAGCCTATTCTTTGGGTAATGAAGAAAAAAGAGACATATACGCCAAAGAGTGTATAGATACTATCAATCAGAATTTAACTGAAAAAAAAGGGCAATTTCTCTGTATTATCGCTGGTTATGAAAAAGATCTTGATAAATGTTTTTTTGCATATAATCCTGGATTGAGAAGAAGATTTCCGTTCGTATATACAATCGATAAATACTCATATGAAGATCTCTCTAAAATTTTCAAGTATATGCTCACGAAAGATAAATGGCGATTAAATATTGATAGCGAAACTCTTAATGAAATATTCGAAAATAATTATGATGTTTTCGTGAATATGGCTGGGGATATTGAAACACTTGTATTTAATTGCAAGTTGGAACATTCAACAAGAGTGTTTTGTATGCACGAATATCACAAAAATAAAGTTACAGAAAAAGACTTATTGAAAGCTATAGATGTATTGAAAAAAAATAGAAAGTTTGATGCAGAGTCTGAAAGAAAAAATTTGGAAAAATCATTGATGCACACACTTTACTGTTAAATTATTTCTTAATCATTTTTATGTTTTTCCGTTTTTGACGAGGGAGTCAAACAGGAATTTTTCTGTTAGGGGGTATTATTTTACTTATAAAATAGTTATAAACTGAGTTTGTTGAAAAAATAAATATAAATTAAAAGTTGTAACACAAACCGAACATAACTTTCCCACACACTGTCATCATCATACAAGTGCAACTATGTCAAAGGACAACTTATGGAAGAAGTTGCACCCATTGTTGGGTACAGTTGCTACAGATGCTATCACTGCTGCGAATGCTATCACTGCTGCGAATGCTATCGATGCCGCAATGGCTGCTATGAAAGAGGACGAAGAGGATGACGACGAAGCGTTTAGGATTGTTGATGCCCCCAAACGTGGTCCTGGTCGTCCTAAGAAGCATGTTCCTGTTCATGATACTTCTATGGAAACAGAGTCTGATGATGATGCAGACAAAGGAATGTCGTCAGATGCAGTGTTAGAACAGTTGAAGGACAAGAGAAAATTTGAAACAACTACTACTGGTCACCGTGGAGCATTGTCTTATGAGGACAGATTTTCTAAGGGAAAAGTTTTGACATATTCCTATGATTCTAAACATAACATGGAAAGGATTGAGGGAGTAGTTAAATACAACAAGACTGACAAAACTTTCAATGTTTTCTGGGAAAAGGATACTGAGTCTGCATTCATTGGCTTGAACATCAAAGAGATGGGGAATCTTTTCAAAAATTCTTCTCACCTGGACATGTGTGGTTTAATTGATAACTATGTGGCCACTGCTTTGATGACTAAGCATGGACTGTTGCTCCGTGATATCCCCATCTGCACAACTGACAAGTATGGACCCAACACAGGAGTTCTGATTCAATATGACGTGGCAAATAAAGATACTTCCACAGACACCAAGTTTGGTGATAGTTTGTTGTTGAACAAAGATCTAGATACTCATTTTGTGAGCACTATTCTGAACTTCGAATTAGTGGCTCATGATAAAGATAGTGCATACATCAAGTATTCTTATATACATTCTGATCAAGACACTTTGAAGATGGATGTATGGTTCACGCGTATGATTAAAACAGAATATAAGAAGATACACACGAACTATAACTTGAAGGAGTTGGAGTCTGATGTACCTAATTGGAACACGTGGCTGAATGAGTTCACTGGGAACACGTGGCTCAATGAGTACTATGTGAACAATAAGTATTCGACTGAGTTCATTAAGTATGTCAAAGCTTACAAGAAATATAATAAATAAATTACTGTCAAATGGCCAGGTTATTGCCAGTGTCTGTCATATTCTGAGAAAAATTGGAAACTTGTGGGACTGAATATATCAGATATTGAGTATATGACTGATACAGATAAAGAAATTGTGCAAAGAAACAAGAATATAGTCCTCGATATGTGTGATGGTAAAATCACGACACCCCCAGATGTTGAGTCGGAATAACATATTTAAGCACATGTAACCTTTTATTAATCAAGAATGCAAAACACTATAAATGAAAAACCGATTAAAAGCTTACTTGAATCGAATCAATATATTATCAATCTGATTAAGTCTAATAAACCATTTTCTATCGTACGTTTAGGTGCTGAATCAAATTTTGTATTTAATGAAATACATAATGTGGAATACCAGCCAAGTTATTTTGATGATATAAAATGCACTTTTGCAGGAATATATTCTAAAAAGAAAGATGTTCAAG
>MDSX01025632.1_pt1 | contig 11583 bp, 16 predicted proteins | sample 811141 | NCBI WGS metagenome assembly MDSX01 (sample SAMN05326642, study PRJNA326480) | marine metagenome | isolation source: seawater | place: Atlantic Ocean: South East | collected 2010
AGTTTTTTGTGTTGCATACCATATAGCATATAATTGCTGTTTTGATTTCTTTGCTATTTTATACTTTGGTATTGATTTGTTAAGGCTATGCACATAGTTAACTAAATCTATTTTGTATATTAAAGGGCACCTCACAATGATGCCCTTTTAATCTTCACAGACATCTGCTCAGACAATGTAAGTTGTCTGAAAGATGGCAAAGATTTAATATACTCTAATACTGAATGAGCATTAGAACCTCTTACATTGAGGATTTTGTTAGGTAATATAACCTGATAGTTCATAGTAAACTCCCTGTTGAGCAATGAATAAAATAAAATCATAAAGAAAAGTCTTTAAAGATAAAGACCTACCTAAAAGGGTAAGTCTCTATCATTTATTCTATACTTAAGCTCTAAATCTCTATCTAATTCCTCTTTCTTTTCATAAGCAATTAGACAATCTATAGCCCAAGTAATGTCTGAACTATGCACATCATCACAATGGTCGTATGATGCATAATCTACATTACGCAACCATTGATATAACTGCTGGTTCAAACCTTGTATGAAACTATCGCAATATACATTATATGGCATATCTGGAATATTGACTTCGTAATCCCATTTATGAATTCGTATTGCGTGTAATACTGAATAGTAAGACATAGCATTATCGTCTTTTACATAATGCTTAGTAGGTGGTATATCATTTATATTTGAATACATTGTAAACTCCTTTTACAAGTTGAATTAATAAAATAAAACCATAAAGAAAAATCCCTACCTACTTATCTTGCAAGTAGGGATTATATATACTATGCGATTGCTGGTTCAATACCTATATATGGTAGATTATCTAAACCTACTTCAATGGCAATACAAGACTTACAACACCAACCGTTAGAGTAGAACTCACTACATTCTTCTTCATACTCTATCCAAGCGTGGTCTTCAACCTCCGCAACATACTCTTGCATAAACATAATCATCTTAGTAACCATTAACACTTGTGCATTCATAACGAACTCCTTATACTAATTAATATAATCATAAAGCAAAGTCCTTTGCGAGCGAGCGAGCACAAGATAAAGCCCTTCGATGTGAGCGAAGCGAACACCGAGACCTATAAGGTGAGTGAAGTGACCCGTCAAGGGTCAACTGAACGAGACTTTTCAACCAAAACGAACATACTCAACCAAAATGTATGGGGGATAGGTTGTATATATACCAAGCACACGCAATCTACGGCAATTTTTTTTTCTGAAATTTTTTATAGACTTTAATAGCAGCTTATGATTAACTTAGGTAGTGATGCCTGAAAAAAAGAAAGTTATTGAAATATACGATAAAAACAAACAGAAGTGGATTAAGGCAGTAGTACAAGGTGATGTAGACCCAGACAAGTCAGCTTACATGTATGATTTGATTATGGCACAGATTGAAATATTTACTGTACAAGATGAAATGGAGTTAGGTGTTTCAACTATTGAAAAAAATTAATGTAGGGATTTGTTTAGTATATACTAAGACTAGGTATATATTAAGACTAACATACTTAATCTTTGATAAGATTAAGTATTACTTATTAAGACTAAGTAAAAGATTAGAGAAATAAGCTTAAGCTTATAAGCTAAGTAGAGGACAACATGAAAAAATCGAAATTAACAAATAAAGAGATGACCAGCATAATGACTAATATGGCAATGCGATTAGAGCAATGCGTACAAATGGTTATTAATGGTGACAGACTATTAAACGAGTATATTGAGTTTAGTGGTAAAGAAGAAGAGTTTAAAGCATTCTTACAGGAAAAATTAGACAAACATGATAACGATACCGAGAAAACTGAAGATAAATAACTTCCAAGAGGTCGAGTATGAAGTCTATCCTGTAAAAGACTTTAAGCTAACGCACAAACATTGGAAGAAATGCAAAGAAGGTGACTGGGGCGTATCTGATGACGGGTACGTTGCCCAGTGTCTTGCTGTTAAAACATACTCTAGTGGGGTAGAAATGACCTATCCCTATGGTAAACAATGGGTAACAAAGACTAGTAAGCTAGAGTTTTTACCACATTGGGAGACAAAAAGCTTTAATTCGGTGTCTACAAAGAGCCAAATGGAGCTAGAACTACAAAAACGTAGGTCAAAAGACGTACTAGAAGCGTATATGACGTACATAATGGCAGGAAAAACGCCAGATTTCGAAAAATTAGGGCAAATGTACAGGCCAGACCAAAAAAAACCTGCCTGGACCGTAAAAAGATTATTGAAAACAAAGGGAATGAAGCAAATGATTAAGGATAAGATGAAAGAAGTGCTTACAGAGCGTGGAATTGATGAAGGGTATGTATTAGATACTATAAAAGATGCTATTGGGGTAGCAAAAGTAAATGAAGACCCTGGTAATATGATAAAAGCTGCAAAAGAGCTATCAGATTACTTAGATATGAAACCAAAAGCTAAGACACAGACAGATACATTGGAATTAGACTTGTCACACCAGATAGAAGCTAACTTTGAAAAACAAACAAAAAAACTTACAGCAACTAAAACACAGGAATTGCCAAGTGAAACAAAAGATAACGATATCGGGAAAAAGGGATAGTCTAAACATTTTTTTAGCTACCCTAGTGGAAGTAGCCAAAGATTTTGGAATAGAAGTCGTTTTTGAAAAAGATGGATAAAAAGCATATATTAGAACAAATGCGTGGTGATATGCTACTATTCGGGAGAATGATTATGCCTAATATGTTTAGTCAAGAGTCTCCTAAGTTTCATTACGACATAACAAAACATTTATTAGATGAAGAACAAAAACAAATTAATATTATTGCACCTCGTGGTCATGCTAAGTCTTCCGTTGTTGCTGGTGTTTTTCCTTTGTTCCATCTTATGTTTGACCCTGGTGTTAAGGTTGTCGTACTTGTGTCACGAACTCAGTCGCACGCTACGAAGCTCTTGGGAACAATCAAAGATGTACTAAACTATTCACAAGAGTTTCGATACTTTTTTGGATATTGGGGAATGCAGAATGCACGTAAGTGGAGTAATAACGAAATAGAATTAAAAGATGGCAGCATTGTTATCTGTAAAGGTACAGGACAGCAAATCCGTGGTATTAAACATGGGAATCAACGACCTACGCTCATTGTCTTAGATGACCCAGAAGACGAAGTTAATACCAAAACTGCAGAAGCGATGGAGTTTAATCTTCGTTGGCTTTTACAATCAGGTGTACCTTCCCTTGACCCTATTAAGGGGAGGATTGCTGTTATTGGTACACCTCAACACGAACGATGTCTTGTAGAAACATTAAAAAGCATGGAAGGTTGGAGAAACTTAGAGTATAGACCTGATATGGAAAAAGAAGAAGCACTATGGGAACAGGTATGGCCTATAGAAAAACTAAAACAAAAAAAGTCTGAATTAGAAAGTATTAACCGATTATCTGTATTTTATAGAGAATACCTATGTCAAATAGTTGGAGATGAGGATAATTTATTCAGACCTGAAGATTTTCAAACGTATGATGGACACATTGAGACCAACACTGCAGGGTTGTCGACCCTCGTTCTGACGAACCTTAATGGTGAGGAAGTAAACGAGAGACGACCTGTGAATGTGTTCACTGGTGTCGACCCTGCTAGCAGTACAAAGAAAACAGCAGACTATAGTGTTATATTTAATATTGCTATTGATAAAGATAATAATCGTTTTTGTTTGCCTTACTATCGTAAAAGGGCAACACCTTTACAATTAGCTGATGCAATTTTAGATAATTTTAGAATATATGAAAGTGCTAAAACACGTATTGAGTCGGTTGGGTATCAGGAAATGCTTAGACAGTATATTAAAGAAAAGTCAGAAGAGTTGGGATTATTTATACCAGGGCTAGAGGTGAAAGAAAACCCTAGAACATCTAAGTCATATAGGTTAGAAAGTCTGCAACCGTTATTTGCTAACAAGAAAGTATTTATGAAAAAGAATATGCAAGCATTTGAAGATGAATTATTGCTATATCCACGTGGTAAACACGATGACTTGTTAGATGGATTTTTTTATGCTAATAAAAATGCATACAAACCATCACACGATGAAGAAGAAACTACGTTAGAAGACCAGTGGAATTATTTACGTAAAAAAGTAGATTGGAGATTAATGTAAAATAATCCTTGACAAAAACAAAAATTTGTTTATAAGTTCGAGGTTAGAAATGGCTGATAAAAAATTTGCGAAGTATCATTTAAGTTTTGACGATTTCATTTCAAAAATAGATAAAATTGAATATATAGAGATACCGAAAAACTACATAATGATAGAGCATGGACATAAAGAAAAGAAAAGCCAAAAGCAGAAAACCAGAAAGTCAGAATGAATTAGTATTCAATTATGAAACTGGTGATATCGACGAAAGAACTATTCACCCAGAAGTACAAGAAACCAGAGAACTCTGGACACAGTACAATTCATCAAGAGAACCATGGGCACAAAAATTTCAAGAATCTATTGAATTTAGAGCAGGTGCTCAGTGGACCAAAGACCAGCAAGAAGCATTAGAGCAGCGTGGACAAGCTGCTATTGTAGTTAATCGTATTCATCCAATCGTTGAAACAGCAAAAGCTTTATTAACATATAACTCTCCACAATTTAGAGCAACAGGAAGAGAAGATGGAGATAGAGAGATAGCTAAGGTATTTTCTGATTTATTTCAGTATATATGGCAAATTAGTCAAGGTGATTTAGAGTTAAAACAAACTATTGACGATTATTATGTAGGTGGTATGGGTGCATTAATGGTGTATCAAGACCCAGACGCTGATATGGGTAAAGGCGAAGTTATGATAAAAGCTGTAAATCCCCTTGATATTTATGTAGACCCTAACTCAAAAGATAAGTTTTTTAGAGATGCTGCAAATGTTATTTATGCAAGTTATATGACAGATGAAGTAGCTATGCAAATGTATCCTGAGTTTGCAGATATAATTGAAGATTCAGCAGAAGAGCCAGAAGCTTCAGATGATTATCCTATTACAAATTTATCAAAAACTGTAGACCAGATGTTTCCTGGAGACGTAGAGGATAGAGCGCATACTGTAAGAAGATATTTAGAAAGGTATACAAAAGTAGTTCAACAATTTTATAATGTATTTGAACCTTTTAGTGAAAGAGAATATTTATTTAATGATGAAGAATTTTCAGAATACATGAATATACTTTATGTAAAAGTTAGAAAAATTACAGGGGAAGAATCTATTGTATGGCAGGAAGAAGCAGTAGAAGAATTGATGCAACAAATAGAACAAAGTGGACCAATATTTCATTTTAAATTACCTGAACCTCAGATTGACCAACAAACAGGTCAGATGATACAGGGAGACCCAATCAAAGTACCAGGTATGGAGACTGCTGATGCTATTCCTGGAAGTACAACAAGCTTAATACCTATAAGTTCAGAAGAATTAAAAGGTTTTGGCGATATAGTATGTAACACTGTTGATGTACCAAGAATACAAATGGTAGTAAGTGTTGGAGATGCATTACTATATGAAAGATATTTACCGATAGAAGATTATCCTATCGTACCATTAATGAATGTACATTTACGTACACCATTTCCTGAATCAGATGTAAGAATTTATAGACCTTTACAGGAGTATATTAATAAAATTCGTTCTTTAATTATAGCTCACGCTAGTACTAGTACAAATGTGAAGCTATTAATACCTAGAGGTAGTGTTGATAAAAGACAAGTTGAAGAAGAGTGGGGAAGAGCAGGAACAAGTGTCATTGAATTTGACGCAGAGCTAGGTGCACCAATAGTAGCTGGTCCAGTACCTCTTCCCAATGAATTATATAAAAACGAAGCAGATGCAAAATCTGATTTAGAATATGGATTTGGAATTTATGAGTTGATGCAAGGTGGGGGTAAAGGTGCACCATCTACTTATAGAGGTACTATTGTAGTAGACGAATTTGGTCAAAGAAGAATTAAATCTCGTAGAGATGATATAGAAGATATGTTAAATCAAGTAGGTAAAGTATCTATAGGGTTAATACAACAATTATACACAGAAGAAAAAGTAATTAGATTGTTACAACCTAATGGAGAAGAAACTGAGCAACGATTTAACTTTTATAAAGAAATGGACAATGGCGATGTAATTAAATATCACGACATTGGCGTAGGTAAATATGATATACAAGTAGTTTCTGGGTCTACATTGCCGAATAATAGAATGGCATTGTTGAACACTTATATGGAAATGTATAAGATGGGATTAATAGACCAAACAGAAGTATTGAAGAAATCAGAGCTTGTAGATGTGGATGGAGTTATGGCAAGAAGTGGACAAATGCAAAAAATGATGCAACAAATGCAAGCAATGGAACAAGAATTAAAGAAAGTCAAAGGCGATTTACAAACAGCACAACGTGAAGAAGTGCACGCTAAGAAACGACTAGAAGTAGAAAAGTTTAGTTCTAAATTAGATAAGGTGTCTAATAGAGCTGATATGGCGTCTAGCTTATTTAAAGCTAGGCTCGGAGACCAACAACAACAGTTGATGAACTCGGAAGCCCCAATGGAACCAGAAAACCTATTTGAGGAAGAAGAGAGTTAACGTTAGGACAAGGTAATGGAACAAGTAGAAAGCAATATAGTACAAGAGAACTCACAAGACCAGACTGTAGAGTCAAGTGATATTCAAGCAGACATTTTCGAGCAGGTATTTAGTCCATCTGGACAAGACCCTTTTGCAGTGGAAGCTAACTCAGAAGAGGTAATTCAGCAGGAAGTAAATCCTACTATTGAAAATGAACCTGTAAGTACTCCTGATACTATGAAAGCAAAAGAAGATGATAGTCAATATAATTACTGGCAATCACAAGCAGATAAGACGAAATCAGAAATGGAAGCTATGAGAGCTGAATTAGATGCATTAAAATCTCAATCTGTGGTTAAGGAGGAAACTAGCGAACCTAAGTTAGTTAAACCGAATAAACCAGTGAAACCAACAGACTATGATTATTCTGAGGCCTTAGCTGACCCAGATAGTTCAAGTGCTAAGTATTTAGCATCAAAAGAAGATTATTTGGAGCAGATGAGTGATTTCATATTGAAGAAAGATGAACTTAGAGAAGAACAAATGAATGCAGCACAAAAGGAACAGTTAGCTCGTCAACAACATCAAGATACCTTGACAGAGTTGCAAATGAAGTATAACTACTCTCCTGAACAAGCTCAGGATTTTGTTACTAAAATGAGCTCACCTGATTCAATGTCTTTAGACAATTTAGTAAAGCTACATCAGTTGACCCAGGGGGTAGCCCCACAACAAACTGAACAAATCAGTGAAGAAGCTCAACAGAAACAACAACTAATGAATCAAAGACAAGAAAAACTCTCCATCCCAAAACCGATAGGGGTGCAGCAAGGGCAGAGTGTACAGTCGCCAAGTAAAAATGTAGAGGATAAAATGATGGATGCTATGCTTTCAGATTTTAATAAGCGTAACATCTTTTAATTAGGAGATTATTATGGCGAACATATATTCAAACGACATTAGCTCTGCTCCACAAGGACAGAGTATTAATGACATAAGAAGAGTGTTTAATTTTGGTGAAAGAGTATCAGAATTAAACCCAGCTGCTTCCCCATTCTTTTCATATCTATCTAAAGTTAGCAAAAAGCCAACAGATGACCCTATTTTTAAATTTTTAGAAAAAAGACATCAATGGCAAAGACGTAACTTTAAAGCTAAAGGTCTAATTACTGTAGTAAACGGCTCAACAGCAGGTACTGTGTCTGGCGCAGCACTTGATACAAAGCAGTTTGATGTAGATTATGACGTTACTGGTAGAAAAGATGGAGTAGCTGCAATGGTTGAATTTGCAACTGTCGGACAGACATTTGCAATTCAAGGTGTATACAACGATGGTGCTGACAAAGATGTTATTTTGTATTACAGAATAACAGCTGTTGCACAAGATAGTACTAATAAAGACACAGATTTATCTGCTGACTTTTTAGCTGCTACTTTTGTACCTAAAGCTACACAAGGTAGTTTAGATGCAGCACTTAGTACAACACAAGCAGCAGGTGCATTAGCAATTACAGACGTGGCTTCAAGTCATACTTTAAAAATTGCTGACAATGCAGAAGCTCAAATTATCGGTTCAGCTCACGCTGAAGGCGGTACTGCACCAGACGGATGGAGAGACGAGTTTTATTCAAGAGAAGGCTATTGCCAAATCTTTAAAACTGGTGTACCTCTATTTTCTGGTACTTCTTTAGCTACACGCTACAGAGGTGACGCTAATGAGTACATGAGAGTGTACCAAGAGAAACTAATGGAACACAAAATGGATATCGAAAATGCTTTACTTTTTGGATACGGCTCTGCTGATGAATCAGCAGCTGCTGGACCATTACGTAAAACATGGGGTATCTTACCATATACTGAACTTTATGGGAACACTATGCAGTTTACCTATGCAAATTCAGGATATGATACTTTTGTAGACTCAATGTCAACTATTTTTGACCCAGAATCAGCAGCAGGTGGTAACAAACTTGTTCTTGCTTCTAGAAGCATCATGAATTGGTTGAACAAATTAGGTGGACAGTCTTTCTTAGGAAATGCTATGTCATCTAATAATGGCTACAGAGTAGGTTTAGAGAAGAATGCAGGAACCTTTGATGGTGTACCTGTAACTTCTATTGACACATTGTATGGTAAATTAAATTTCGTTATGGAACCTTTATTAAGAGGACCATGGGCTAACCATGCTATAGCGATTGATTTAGACAATGTATCATATAGACCATTAGTTGGAAATGGCGAGTCAAGAGACACGCAAATTATGACTAACGTACAAGCTAATGACGTAGACGGAAGAAAAGACATGATTCTTACAGAAGCAGGTCTTGAGATTTCACTTCCAGAAACTCATGCTGTACTTAAATTTAACTAATAGTTAAATAAACAAGGGGGTGGCGTGGTTCACCCCCGAAGATTTTTTAAATAAAGAGGAGATGACAATGCGTACAAAAAGCTTAACAGATAACTATGACCCAATGGGTAAAGGTTCAAATAGTACAGATAATAAAAAAGATGGTCCTATAGATAGCAAAATGAAAAAAGCTAGAGAAAAAAAGAATATAGGCGTTATTGGTGGATACAAACATTTAACACGTAAAAACGATATTATATAATGGGTGCAACGAGTATAAAAAGCAGAATACTTGATTTATTATCTGATATTGTAGTAGATAATACTGCTATTGGACAATTTGCAACTGATGCTGCAAAAGAAATTATTAATGTACTACCTGCAGAAATGTTATGGAGTATGAGTACAGAAACACAAGATATAAATCAAAACGGAGCAGCAATTACTTCTGCTAGGATATTAGGAGTAAATCGTAATGGATATGAAGCAAAAGAAGTAAGATATGCAGACAGACAAAGATATTTTTCTACAGATGGCGGTGTACAAAGTATTTATGAAGCTACAGTGGAATCACCAGTATATTGGAAGTTTGGTGGTAAAGTTTTTGTAGAACCAGCTCATGCAAGTTTATGTAAAGTAGAACACGTTAATTATCCTACTATTACATTTGATAATGATTTAACAAGTTTTGTAGGAGCACCTGATGAAATAGAGCATTTAATTATTATGAAAACTGCAATTAAAGCTAGATTAGCTGAATTAAACGAGTTTCAAGATGATACAGAGGAACATAACTTAAAAATGGCAGATTTACAATTATTGCAACAAGAGTATGCATCAGCTTTAACAACTTTTATAGCATCTAGTGGCAAAAGAGAGGAACAAGCATGACACAAAAAGAAATGATAGAAACTATACAACAAGATTTTCCAAATATTGGAGAAACACAAATTAGATTAATGTTAAATAGAGCATTAGATAAATTTGATGGTGAAGTAGAGTTAGAAAGAGGCACTGCTACTGTTTCAGTTACAGTTGATGATAAGAGAAGATATGCATTTACTGATTTTACTGGTATAACAAATAACGATGATGTACTTAGTATAGATAGGGTAGATTATAATAATAAACAAATTAAAAGATTTACAGGAGTTATAGAGGAGACTGATATATCATGACACAGGTAGCAAAAGATTTTGATTGGCCAACAAATGATTTAGTATATACTTTGAGAGATTATACTTTGGTTGTTGCTAAGTGGGATTATGTAAAAGACAAATTAACTTCTCTAGATAGTTCTGAATTGACATCGGGAGATACTATTAGAATACATTATGCTAAAAAAAGCTCAAGATTTACAACGAGTCCAGTAGCTAATGTAGATTTATCTGAAAGTCCTAGTTTTCCATCAGAGTTTCATGAAGCTCCAATGTATAGAGTATTACAACAATTACACGCATCTGCTGGTAATATACAACAGGCAATGTATTACAAAGCAGAATATAAAGAATGTGTAATGATGGCTAAAAAATATAAGAATCGTGGCAAAGATGATTCTAATTATTCAATTAATCAACATAGTTATTAGAGGTAAATATGGCAGCAGCAAAACATAACATAGTTCTAGAACAAGGGGTAGACTTTAGTTTAGAAATTACATTAAAACATTCTGATGGAACTGCAATCAATTTGAGTGGTGCTTCATTTACTTCTAAAATAAGAAGAAGTCCTGAAACAGACGCTATTCAAAGAAGTAGCTCTGATATATCTTTTACTGTGAATATTACAAATGCAAGTGGAGGACAAGTTACTTTTTCTTTATCTGATTTAGATACTGCTGCTTTACCAGGAGATAATTTAATTTATGATATTTTTAGAACAGATAGTGCTGGAGTAAAATATAGAGATTTAGAAGGCGATATAGAAGTAATTGAAAGGATAACACGATGAGCGTTACTATTGTAAAATCAGGAAATAACGTAACAGTTGATAAAAAAGTAAGTGAAGTTACTATCAATAAAAATACTACTGCTGCACAATTTAGTCAGTTTTCTGCAGCTGGAGATACTGGTACTTCTACAATTACAAACAACGAGACTTTGACCCTAACGGGGGGAACAGGAATAGCAACAAGCGTATCGGGAGATACAGTAACATTTAACGTAGAAAGCGGTGTTGTCATGGAAGGAGAAACCATAGACGGCGGAGACGGCTTTTAAAAAAGGGGAAATAAAAAATGTCGAATACAATTAGAATAAAAAGAAGTAATACTGAAAATGCAGTACCTACTCTCGTTTATGGAGAATTAGGGCTAAGAGTACAAACTTCTGGAAATGGACCGAGGCTTTATTATGGAGATGCCTCAGGTAATTCACAAGATGCAAAAGGTTTAATACCTGCTGCTACAGTATCAACAACTGGTTTAGCATCTTTTGCTACAGCAGACTTTGAAGTAACAGCTGGAGGAGAAGTTGATATTAAACCACTAGGTGTATCAAATGCACAATTAGCAGGAAGTATTACTAATGCTAAATTAGCAAATAGTTCTGTAACTGTAGGTAGCACTGCAATTAGTTTAGGTAATGCTGCTACATCTTTAGCAGGAATGGTTAATATTGATTGTTCTGCTGGTAATAGAGCTATTTATA
>MDSX01094373.1_pt1 | contig 11582 bp, 8 predicted proteins | sample 811141 | NCBI WGS metagenome assembly MDSX01 (sample SAMN05326642, study PRJNA326480) | marine metagenome | isolation source: seawater | place: Atlantic Ocean: South East | collected 2010
TCAAGGAAGCGTTTTCTGGATTATGTGTCTGTAGCAATACCAGCCCCTTTTTGTCTCTTCTTCCACATCTTCCAGATGCTTGATAATACTGTTGTGCAAAACGTTCGCCACTTCTATAGCCACTTCCAAAAAGACCTTGATCAACGTTGATGAATGCCACGAGAGATAGGTTTGGAAAATCATGCCCCTTTGTTAGCATCTGGGTCCCAACCAAAATTTTAGCTGCACCAGACTTTGCGTGACCAAACACCTCTTCTCTTTTTTTATTGCTTCTGGTTGTGTCTCGATCAATTCTGATGATCGTCTCTCTCGGAAATTTGGCCTCAAGCTCTTCTTCAATTTTTTCAGTCCCATGTCCAACAGTAATTTTTTTCCCTCCACAAACCATACAGTGTTCCCGGATCTTTTCTTGATAAGAGCAATGATGACACTTAAGTTTTTTTGAGCCTCTATAGAAAACCAAGTTGCTTTCACACCTAGGGCATTCATCTATTTTCCCGCACTCTTCGCACATGGTTATAGGCGAGTAGCCTCTTCGGTTGATAAATAGAAGTGATTGCTCGTCCTTTTCTAAGGCCTCAGAGATGGCATTTATTAAAGGAGCGGTAAGACCTTTATTAGAGGGATTTACATTCAGATTAACAAGTCTTTTTTCTGGGGGTGCATTATTAAAAACTTTCTTATTCAGTTGAACCTCATTGTATTTTCCATTTTCAGCATTCAATAGGCTCTCATAAGATGGCGTTGCAGATCCTAGAACCAAGCCACAGCCAGATTTTTTAGCCTTTACAACTGCAAGGTCTCTTGCAGAGTACATCAGCCCAGATTGTTGTTTGTAAGATTCATCATGCTCTTCGTCAACAACAATTAAGCCGAGGGAGTGAAAAGGAACAAATATAGAAGACCGCGTACCCAGTATGATTGAAAGCTTGTTTTCTCTAGCAGAAAGCCAAACTTCTGCCCTTGATTTCTCTGATGTTGATGAATGAATTAGCCCAACACAATTGCCAAACCTTGAGCTTATTGCTTCAAATAACTGTGGGGTCAAGCCTATCTCAGGCACTAAAAAAAGAACCTGTTGCTTTTTATCAAGGACTCGTTGCATCAGTTGTAAATATATTTCGGTTTTACCACTACCAGTAAGACCATTAAGAAGCACGGGGCTAGGTTTTTTGAGCATCTCAACGCATTTATCAAACGCTTTTTTTTGGTGAGCGGTCAATTTTCTTTTGTCGCTGGATTTCTGAAAGACCTTACTCTCTATGATTGGAGTTTTTGCTGATCTTAGATATTTTGGAACAGCTGTTGCATAAGTTTTTCCTAGTGGGTAATGGTAGTAATTTTTACACCATGAAATCAAATCATGGGCCTCGCTGTTGATAAGGGGATCCTCATCGATTATCGACTTACAAAATTTGACCTTATTTTTTGGCAGAGAGGTTTTATCTGATATTCCATGAACAAAACCAACAACCTCTCTTCTGCCAAAGGGGACTAACACTCTTTGACCGATTTTTGGCTTTCGGTCAGAATTTTTAGGAAGATAATAGTCAAAAATCTGTGACACTGGCGTGTCCACAGCTATATTTAAAATGGGGTTCTTCAATAGCCCAAAGACTTAATGCAGGCGCTGACTAACTGTAAGCCTTCATTGAGATAGTCTGGGTTTGCACCAATCCCAAATCTGAGATATCCATCCATACCATAGCAATCCCCAGGAACAATCAACACACTCTGCTCAACCCTGAGCTTGTGAACAAACTCAGTGCTATTGATGTCCATGTTATAGCCCACAAAGGCCATGCCTCCAGCCTTGGGAGGAACAAATGTGAAAAGTCCATTGTGACTATCCAACCAGTTTTGGAATAAAACCAAATTTTCTGTAAGCATCTTGCTGGATCGCCCCAAAATATTTTCTCTGGTTGGTAGCGTCATGATTTTGGTTCCAATTTCTTGGGAAATCACAGAAGCACAGAGTGTCGTATAGTCTTTTCTGGTCCAAATATTTTGGATGACATCAGGCGATGCAACAAGCCACCCAATTCTTAGCCCAGGATGAGCAAATGATTTTGACAAACCGCAAGAGACAAGAGATTTATCATAAAAATTAACAAAACTTTTTGTTTCATTTCCGTCAAGCTCAGACCCTCTGTATACCTCATCTGAGTGGATATAGGCCCCATATTTTTCTGCTATCGCAGCAATTGATCGCATCTCATCATCAGACATAACTGAGCCAGTTGGATTGCTCGGGTTACAAATTGAAATCAATTTTGTTTTGTCGTTTACAATTGACTCAAGCTCATCAAGATCTAGGTGCCATCCGAGAGATTCTTTCAAGTGAATCGTTTTCACAGTTGCTCCGAGGTTTTTTGCTAAGCCTGGAACCTGCATATAGTTCGGCAGCACCATAATGACTTCGTCACCAGGCTCAACCAAGGTCCAGCCAATTAAGAAGTTGGCTTCAGCAGAGCCATTGGTAACAAGAATATTGCTCTCATTAATTTTATCTGGATACCAAGATGAAATAGCAGATAAGAGCTTTGGGTCACCAGTGGTATAGCCATAGTATATTTCCATTTCGAGGATTTTATTTATCTCGTCATCACTCAAAAGGTCCTTCATTGATAATGGGTGATTCCCACTATCACTGAGGTTGTATTTCACTTCATTTTCATAAAGTGATTGCAGTCGCTCCATTTCAAATTCAACAAACATGATGGTGAGAATAACACAACTGATGTGATAGGAATACGAGGCTTAAAATTATTTTTTCTAGAGCTCTTTTATTGAGTTCACAAGATCTGTGGCAACCGCTTGACCATCACCATAAAGCATTCTTGTGTTATCGAGAAAGAAGAGGACATTTTCAATTCCTGAGAACCCTGTTCCTTGACCCCTTTTAACCACAATTACATTGGATGCATAATCAGCATCAAGTATGGGCATGCCATAAATTTCACTTGAAGGATCTGTTCTAGCGATAGGGTTGACGACATCATTTGCACCTATAACAAGCGCAACATCGCAGCTCTTAAATTCTTGGTTTATTTCATCCTCATCAAAAATTAATTCATAAGGCACTCCAGCTTCAGCCAACAAAACATTCATATGACCGGGCATTCTTCCTGCTACCGGATGAATGGCAAACTTAACATCGACACCTCTGTCAATGAGGAGCTGACTGAGTTCCCATACTTTCTGTTGAGCTTGAGCTACCGCCATTCCATATCCAGGAATGATAATAACCTTTTGAGCAAAGGCCATCATGATTCCAGCATCGCCTGCCTCGATTGGTTTCATTTCTCCTTCTACAGCATCACCGCTTGCTTGGGCTGCTTCGCCAAAAGGAAAAAGTACACTTACAAGTGTTTTGTTCATTGCTTTTGCCATCAGCTGTGTGAGCAATGTTCCTGCAGCGCCAACCACAGTGCCAGCTATGATCATCGAGTAGTTTTGTAAAACATAGCCTTCAAACCCAACAGCCAAACCAGTGAGCGCATTATACAAAGAAATGACAACAGCCATATCTCCACCCCCTATTGGCATTGTCATAGCGACACCCAATAGTAATGCGATGACAAAGACCATGACTACAAGCGTTGCATTTGAATCAAATCCAGCAACAACAAGAGCAGATAATACGATTGACCCAAGGAGCAAAAGAATATTGATCTGGTGCTGGCCTTTGAATCTAAATGTTCCTTTTATCATCCCCTGAAGCTTTCCAAAGGCAATCAAACTTCCTGTAAACGAAATAGAGCCTATGATTCCCCCAATTAAAGCCAGAGTCGTTACACTCAGAGGCAAATGATGATCTTTGAAGAGTTCAACAGCTGCTATTGCAGCCGCTGCACCACCACCCATACCGTTATACAGGGCAATCATTTCAGGCATTTCAGTCATCTCAACTTTTTTGGCCGTATACCCAGCTATGACAGTACCAATGAGGATAGCAGTTGCAATGAGGACAAAGTTTTCAACACCGGGGTAGAAAAAAGTGGCCACGGTGGCCATCAGCATGCCAACCCCTGCCCAAACGATTCCAGTTCTTGCTGTTGTGGGAGAGCTCATTCTTTTTAAGCCAACAATAAACAAAATTGCGGCAACCACATAGATGCTCTGAATTATGGTTTCAATGTTACTCATTTTCTTTCTTGGATTTGAACATTTCTAACATTCTTTCGGTTACAACATAACCACCAACCGCATTACCAGAGGCCAAAAGAACACCAAGAAACCCTATTGATTTTTCTAGATTTGTTTCAGCCATGCCCAGTGCAATTATTGCTCCTACAAGCACCACGCCGTGAATGAAGTTTGAACCTGACATCAGCGGGGTATGTAATATTGCAGGAACTTTGGAGATGACCTCAAAACCTGTGAATGCAGCCAGCATAAAGATGTAAATCGCAATAAATGTTTCCATATCAGTTTGCTCCTTGGTCAAAGACTGCTTCACCATCTCGGACGATGTTTGCACCTTTAAATATCTCGTCATCCCAGTCAATATTAAGTCCTTCCTCAGTAATTGCTGGAGAAAGGAAGTTTAGAAGATTTCTTGAATAAAGCTCGCTCGCATGCTTCGGCATTGTGGACGGTAAATTAGTTGGGCCTAAAATTATCACACCACCATGATTGACAACATCATCTGGATTAGTGAGTTCGCAATTACCTCCGGAAATGGCACCAAGATCAATGATTACAGAACCCGGAGCCATTGATTCTACTGTTTTTGTATCAATGAGCTTCGGAGCCTGTTTGCCTGGAACAGCAGCGGTCGTGATCACAACATCTGACGCACCGACGGCCTTTGAAAGGGCTTCTTTTTGAGATTCAAGCTCCTCTGTAGTCAATTCTCTTGCATAACCACCCTCACCTTCTGCGGTTACTCCAGTATCGAGAAATTGTGCTCCCAACGACTCAATTTGTTCTTTGGTGCTGCTTCTGACATCAAATGCAATAACTCTAGCTCCTAACCTTTTTGCGGTCGCGATTGCCTGAAGGCCTGCCACGCCCGCACCTATGATTAATGTCTGCGCTGGTCTAACTGTCCCTGCAGCCGTAGTGAGCATAGGAAAGAACTTATTTGCATGGTTTGCAGCTAAAATCACCGCCTTATATCCTGCGATCGAGGCCTGCGATGACAATGCATCCATTGATTGAGCGCGGGAAATTCTTGGAATTAACTCAACTGAAAAAGCATCAATTCCTGACGACGCCATTTCTTTAATGAGTTCGTCATTTTGAAATGGACTCATGTATGAGACTGCCAAAGACCCTCTTTTCATTTTTTCAACTTCATCAGAGGTTGGAGGATTTACCTTGAAAAGAACGTCTGCATCCCTTAATACTTCAGTAGAAGAATCGGCAAATTTACATGTATCCTCAGGGTAGTCTGAATCTAGAAATCCTGCGCCTGCACCTGCATTTCTTTCGATGATGAAAGTGACATTCTTAGAGGCAAGTTTTTGTGCTATCTCAGGCACTAGAGCAACACGTGTTTCACTATTTAAAGACTCGTTAACAACTGCAATTTTTATAGTCACTTTTCTAGATTTTCATAGTTCTTTAATGATGGATCGAAAGACTATCATGCCCACGAGAAAATCCAAGTAAAAAAGACTAAATTTTTATTATTTTTAAGTCAAAAAGCATTTATAGTATTTTTAATGAATAACTTATTGAACTTCCCTTACCGCAGTCTGCGAATCGATGCTACAGGGCTTCCACTTGAGTGGATAGATTTCAGAGAGGCAGCAAAAATCTATTCTGTAGGCGACGTGATTTATACCCTGGGAGAAGAGCTCTATACAATCAGGGGCGGAATCAATGCTAAGTCGGGCCTAAGGAGCCAAATAAACATTAATTCCATTATTGCAACCAGAGGTCGCTCCAAGCATTTTCAACAGAAGCTTTCAGGATTTACACCTCCATTGAATAATCAAACCCTTTTTAAAAGAGACGATCATTTGTGCCTATATTGTGGATCTCAATATAGCAAAAGAGAGCTAACCAGAGATCACGTGACACCAATAAGCAGAGGGGGTAAGGATATATGGCAAAATGTTGTGAGCGCTTGCAAACGCTGCAACAACATTAAAGGCGGAAAAACTCCAGAGGAGGCGAGTATGGGGCTTCTCGCAATTCCATTCGCACCATCTTATGCAGAATATATACTTCTACAAGGCAGAAATATTTTGGCCGATCAAATGAGCTTTCTTTTGAGCCATATTCCAAACTCCAGCCCCATCATTGAGAGGCTGCAATCAAAAGATGCGATCTCAAACCACATAAAAGATTAAAGTTTCTAAAGGATTTTTATGGCTGACAACCTTATAGAGTCAATATTAAACGAGTCAAGAAGTTTCGCTCCTTCAAAGGATTTTGTTGGCCGAGCCAATATTAATAAAGAAAAAGCTGAGGAACTTAATAAACAAGCATTGAAAAGCCATACAGAGTATTGGGCAAGGCTAGCGAAAGATCAATTGCAATGGTTTCGACCCTTTAGCAATATTCTCGATGAATCCAATGCGCCTAATTATGAATGGTTCAATGACGGAGAAATCAATGCTTCTTATAATTCATTGGATTTAAATGTCAGCAAAGACCCAAATAAAACTGCAATTATCTTTGAAAAAGAAGACGGGAAATCTGAGCATATTACATACAAAGAACTTCTCTCAAGAACTTCACAGTTTGCCAACGGACTAAAGAAACTAGGAGTAAAGCCCATGGACAGGGTAGTGATTTACATGCCCATGTGTCCAGAAGCAGTGATTGCCATGCAAGCATGTGCAAGAATCGGCGCCATACACTCCGTTGTGTTTGGGGGTTTTTCCTCAAATGCACTCAAGGACAGGATTGAAGATGCTGAATCAAAGGTGGTGATAACTGCTGATGGCGCATACAGGGGCGGAAGTATTATTCCGCTGAAGCAAGCAACTGATGAAGCTGTCTCACAATCAGCATACAAAGTAAAAAATATAGTGGTCTTTGAGCGAACCGGGGAAAAAATAGAATTTAATGAGGAAATCGATGTTTGGTGGGGAGACCTAGTTTCAGGTTGTGATTCAGACTGTGATCCAGAACCACTGAACGCTGAGCATCCTTTATTTATTCTTTATACATCAGGCTCCACAGGCAAACCAAAAGGAATTCAACACTCAACAGCAGGATATATACTTCACGCAAAAACAACTTTTTCTTGGATTTTTGATATTAAAGAAGACGATGTTTTCTGGTGTACCGCAGATGTTGGATGGATCACCGGCCATACCTATGTAGCATATGGACCATTGCTTGCGGGCGCCACAATCCTTATATATGAAGGCGCACCAACATATCCAGATGTGGGAAGGTTTTGGGATGTCTGCGAGAAACATGCCGTAACAATTTTTTACACTGCGCCCACAGCGATTAGGGCCTTGATGAAGCATGGAGATGAAATTCCACTAAGTTATGATTTATCAAAACTACGTTTGTTAGGAACAGTAGGTGAGCCAATAAACCCAGAGGCTTGGATGTGGTACCACAAAATTATTGGCAAAGAGCGCTGCCCAATCGTCGATACTTGGTGGCAAACAGAGACTGGCGGAGCTATGATCAGCCCTCTTCCGGGAGTCACAAGCACAAAACCTGGTTCGTGCACAACCTCGATGCCAGGTATTGATGTTGATATTGTCGATGAGTCAGGAGAGCCGGTCGACGGACCAAACCAAGGAGGATATCTGGTTATCAAAAAGCCATGGCCCTCAATGCTGAGAACGATATGGGGAGACAACCAAAGATATATTGATACCTATTGGGAAAAGTTTGATGGTAGGTATTATGTTGCTGGCGATAGTGCATACAAAGATGAGGATGGTTGTCATTGGATCATGGGCAGAATTGACGATGTTCTCAATGTTTCAGGCCATCGCTTGGGAACCATGGAGGTTGAGTCAGCACTTGTGGCAAATGAAAAAGTTGCTGAAGCAGCCGTTGTTGGAAAGCCGCATGATGTTAAAGGCGAAAGCATCTTTGCATTCGTTGTGACTAAAGGAGATAGGCCAGTTGGGGATGGAGTGAAAAAAATGCAAGAAGATCTCAGGGAGTGGGTCAGCGAACAGGTGGGCGCAATTGCAAAACCAGATGAAATCCGCTTCTCTGACAATTTACCAAAAACACGTTCTGGAAAGATTATGAGAAGATTGCTTCGAGCAATTGCCAGAGATGAGACCATCACACAAGACATATCTACTCTTGAGGATGAGTCGATCATAAAGCAACTTCAGGGCGAAGAATAACTAGTTAGCAACTTCTTTAAAAATTCTCCTGTACCAAACAATAGCCACACAACCGGCAAAAATATTAGCCAGAACTTGTGCGATGAATATGCCTTGAAAGCCAAAATAATGTGCGAATGCATAAGCAAGCGGAACGTATATCACCAATGTTCTTGATATCGAAATTGTCATTGCTGGCAATGGCCTTCCAAAAGCATTAAATGAACCATTGCAAATTGAAGCCACTCCCAAAAAACCATAACCCCATGGACAAATCAGCAACTGGATCATGGCTAATCTGATTACATCATCGTTATCAGTAAACACACCAAGAATAGCAGCTGAGCCAAAATACAAAACAACGATACAGAACACGGCATAAAACAATGCAAATCTTGCTGAGAACTTAAAACCATCAACCAAGCGATCAAACTTTTTTGCCCCATAATTTTGTCCAACATATGGAGCTGTAGCACCTCCAAGCGCCATCAATAAAACAATCACAAGCGCTTCAATTCTTCCAGCCAAACCATAAGCAGCAACTGCTTCTTGCCCATATGTACTGACCAGTGCTGTTACTAAGGCGCTTGAAAGCGGAGCAATCAAATTACTTGCAATGGCAGGCAAGCCGACATGTAACACTTGCTTCCATGAGGAAACCATTGATGAAAGGCTATGTCCAATTGAGGTGAGTAAATTATCACGAAAAATAAGCACCCATAGGGAAGCAAAGAGAAATGCAACCGTAGAAATGACACTTGCAAGGGCAGCTCCAGCCACACCCATTTCTGGAAAACCAAACCAACCAAAGATTAAAATAGGATCCAATACAGCATTCACTATTGCAGAGAATGCAACCAACATAGAAGGCGTCTTAGCATCACCATTGGCTCTCAAAATAGAATTACCAATAAAAGGTATTCCTAGAAACAAAGAGCCCCAGTAGTAAATTGTCATATAAGACTTAACATAAGGCATCGACTCTTCATTGGCCCCAAGAAGACCAAACAGTGACTCTATAGAAAGAAGCCCAATTCCTGTGACTATGGCGCCAGCTAGAACAGCAAGAACCATTGAGTGAGTGGCTATTTGTTTTACACTTTTTGTATCACCAGCACCGATGAATCTCGACAAGACAGATGAGGTTCCTGTACCAAGACCCATTACAATGCCTGCTGCGACAAACCATACCGGAAATGCATAGCTGACAGCAGCGAGTTGTGCATAACCTAGTTGGCCAATAAAATATGCATCAACAAGACCATTGCCTATCATGACAAGAATGCCCAAGGCCATGGGCAACATCATGGATAAAATGGAGTTAGAGACAGGACCGACTGTTAATTTGGGAGTGTTATTTTCCATTGGGATATGACCGATAGAAGAGCATCATACAGGTGTTTTTCTCAAAAACAATTACTCTTCAATGCCAGCTAGAGACACATATTTGATCTCTAGATAATCATCCACACCATATTTGGAGCCCTCTCTTCCAATTCCTGATTCTTTTATTCCGCCAAAGGGAGCCATTTCTGTAGAAATTACCCCGGTATTTAGCCCAACCATTCCATAATCAAGCTGTTCTGAAACTCTCCATGATTTTGCAAGATCAGTTGTATAAAAGTACGCAGCCAATCCATAGGGAGTATTATTTGCTCGTTCGATTACTTCTTGTTCACTCTCAAAACTAAAGATTGGAGCAACTGGACCAAATGTTTCCTCTCTTGAAATCAACATTTCATCTGATACCTGGGTCAAAACGGTTGGTTCAAAAAAAAGACCACCAAGAGCATGGATGTTTCCACCTGTTGTTACAATTGCCCCTCTATTTTTGGCATCCTCTATGTGGGTTGAAACTTTTTCAATTGCAGCTTCACTGATTAAAGGCCCTTGATGAGTGGATTCGTCAAGCCCATTCCCAACAACCAATTCAGAGGCCTTTTCAGTAAAGCGTTTAGAAAAATCATCATAGATGCCTGACTGAACATAAACCCTATTTGCACAGACACATGTTTGTCCACTGTTTCTATATTTAGCAATGACTGCACCTTCAACAGCGGCCTCAAGATTTGCATCTTCAAAGACTATAAAGGGAGCATGCCCTCCTAGTTCAAGAGAAACTTTCTTAACAGTATCCGCCGATTGCTTTAGCAGATGCTTACCGACAGCAGTGGAACCAGTGAAGGTAATTTTTTTAACATCTTTATGTGATGTCATGGCGGACCCAATTTTTTCAGCGTCACCAGTGACTACATTAAATACCCCTTTTGGAATTCCAGCGAGCTCAGACAGATATGCCATCGCAGTTGCAGAAAAAGGAGTTTCAGGCGCTGGTTTTGCAACCACAGTACAGCCAACAGCAACCGCTGGCGCAATTTTTCTTGCCAACATTGCTGAAGGGAAATTCCAGGGTGTGATGCAACCAACTACACCGATGGGTTGCTTTATCACTAATGTTCTTCGATCATATTGATGACCGGGTATTAAATCGCCATAAACTCTTTTGGCCTCCTCTGAAAACCACTCAAAAAAAGAGGCAGCATAGGCGATTTCACCCATTGATTCAGATATGGGTTTTCCGCCTTCAAGTGTGATAATCCTTGCCAGGTCCTCCTGATTCTCAAGCATCAATTGATGAAGATTTTTTAGAACAGAAGAACGCTTTTTCGCGTCTGTTTTTGCCCAGCTTTTTTGCGCTTCCTTGGCCGCCCTGATGGCTAAATTTGTCTCGCTTGATCCGCAATTAGGAATCGACCCGAGGGAATCAGAATTTGCTGGATTGGTAACCTCTGATGAAGCCCCATTATCAGCCCCTATCCATGCTCCGTTGATATAACACTGATCCTTCAGTAAAGCCTTGTTTTTGATTCCTATGGCTTTAACCACCACTTCTAAATCTCTCCATTACATCAGGATCCATTCCAACTGATTTCGCCAGCTCCCTAAACACCTCGCCAGTGACTGTTTTTTCTTTCTTTTCTACTGCGAACTCTTCGGTGTTTTCAATGACCATTTTTCTCAAAGGAGGCGGGACACCCATAAGCATTTCGGTTGCATCATTGTCCCACTCCATAGATGTTTTTGCGTCTGCACCTTGCATGGCTGTTTTTGGTTGTCCAAGATCATGTTTAATCAAGGTTTCAGCAGTGGTGTGATAATAGGTCTGTCTGGCCTCATCCCCCATTCCAATGGGCAGATCCATGGTTTTTATTCTCTCCTCTCTCCCCATCGTGACCAACTCTTTGTCAACAACTATGGCCTCTATTTTTCCAATTACAATACCAGAGCTTTTCTCTAGTTTGATTATCTCATCAA
>MDSX01021304.1_pt1 | contig 11581 bp, 8 predicted proteins | sample 811141 | NCBI WGS metagenome assembly MDSX01 (sample SAMN05326642, study PRJNA326480) | marine metagenome | isolation source: seawater | place: Atlantic Ocean: South East | collected 2010
AAACATAAAAATCCACGTAATGGATGTCACGAAGGAAGAATTGATTGCCGACTTCGAAGATGCCGCTGAGATACCAGATTCCACGTTGCATAAGGTGGTCTACACAAACGAGTATGGCCAGTTTGGCGGAGAGCCGGTGGGTGCCATTATCGGCGCTTACTACTTCGGACCTGGACAAAAGGATTGTGAATTATTGGGCTGCCTTTCCAACGTCAGCAACATGTCCCACGCACCTTTTGTCGCGTCGGCAGATGCATCATTCTTAGGCTTAGATTCTTGGTCTGAGCTCTATAAGTTGAAAGATCTTGAGTCTGTGTTCGACTCACCCAAGTACCGAACCTGGAATGGCCTGCGAACGTCAGAGGATTCGCGTAACGTTTGTTTGACTCTGCCACGATTCTTGTTGCGCACCCCCTATGGCGCACAGAATGAGATCTCAGAATTTGATTACGAAGAGAACGCGGTAGCTAACGATGATTTCTGCTGGGGAAACGCGGCTTTTGCCTTGGCAGGGCGGGTAGTGGAGTCCTTTGCCAAGTATCGTTGGTGCCCAAATATCATAGGTCCCAAGAGTGGCGGTGCTGTCACGAATCTCCCGTCTTACATGTACGACCAAGACGGGCAATTCTTCATCTCAGGTCCTGTTGAAATTCCTATTTCTGACCGAAGGGAGTTTGAGTTCAGCAATCTCGGGTTTGCGCCACTGACACTGCGAAAAGGTACAGACAATGCATCATTCTTCTCGGCAAACTCAATACAGAAGGCGAAATTCTTTGGGTCAGACCCGGACGCACGACAGGCTGAGTTAAATTACAAGTTGGGTACTCAGTTGCCTTATTTGTTTGTCGTTACCCGTTTGGCTCATTATCTCAAGGTTTTACAAAGAGAGAATCTGGGTGGATGGGTTTCCCGAGGCGATATTGAAGCAGAGCTCAATCGTTGGATCCGTAATTATGTTGCAGACCAAGAAAATGTGCCTTCTGCTATGAGAAGTTCGCGCCCACTGCGGAATGCCAAGATCGACGTTTCTGCGCATCCGTCAAGTGCTGGCTGGTACTCAATCAGTATGCAAGTTACCCCGCACTTCAAATTTATGGGTGCAAACTTTACGTTGTCGCTTACCGGTTCGGTCGAAGCGGGAGCAGGAGAAGGCGCTGAAGCTGCGGGGTAAATTACCAGCTCGTTGAGAGTTATAGATACCCGTCACGCGCGAGCTGCGATCGGTATCACGTTTCAAGGGAAGGGTGGCAATTAAAGGCCACCCCGCCCCTCTCTTATCAATTAATTAATTAGGAGAAATCATGGCGTACAATATTTATTTAGAAATCCCCGATGTCTCAGACGGCGCCAACACGGAGGACAGTATTGGTCAGTTTGCTGTTGCCGAGCATGAGGATGAGATCACGGTGCTCGAGTTTGGCTGGGGCATGCGTATCCCAACCGACGGGCTGTCAGGGCAGATTACCGGCAATCGCCGACACGAACACCTGACGATCAAGAAGCATCTCGATAAGTCGTCGCCTTTGCTCGCTCAGGCGTTGACCAATCCAACGCCTCTTGAGCTAACCTTTTCTTTCTTCCGCCCAGGAGATATCGGCGGAGAGGGCGATCCTGAGCCGTTTTATGAAATTGTTCTTGAGGGGGCCAAGGTAGTATCAGTAGACGTGACTTCTCCAGATATTATGGACCCTGCAAACGACAGCCATCCTGTCTATGAGCGCGTGACATTCGCGTACAACAAAGTCACTGCGTCTCACGAGCCGGGCGGTACTGAGTTTGTAGATACCTGGACGGGAGAATAGCCGGTCTTTTCACCAAAGATTCGGACTGGGAGTTTTCCAACCTCCTGTCTGCACGGACAGTAACAGGCCTCTTACTTGAAACGGTGTTGTTCTGTTTCAATGGACAAGTTGCTCTGCTTCAAGGGCGCGACTAAACGGCCGAATTTTGGGATAAAGAGCCTCGTTATGTGGAATAGACTACTGGCGGTTTTATTTTGTTGCCTCCTCGTGTCGGGTTGTATCACCCGGCCCGTAGAGGTGACAAATACCGTGAAACTTAGCCAGGTCACTGCCGGTAACCTGCCGGCGGCACCGGGGGCTATCACTGTTGAAATTGATGCCCACGAGGACCTCAACTGGTTCGAAACTACTAGTAATGGTCTGACCCTTGCTTTCGTTCAGGCGAGTTCACGCCAGATAATCTCAGAACTAGCGAAAAGCTCGTTTGGTTTGCAGAAGGTTCTCGAGGGAACTATTGCCGATCCGGCCATAGTTCAAACGGACATATTTCTGATTCAGCCAGGGACGCAACTCACCGTGCCAGTGGCGCGGGCTGAGATGGGCAAGTACTTCGTGATTGTTGCGGGCTACTATAATTTGGACCCTGCCAAGTCGATGTTGGTCTTTGATACCTCTATTTATCTTGATCGAACGTATCACCTCGATCCCTTTGCACTATTCCATACAGACACTCCGATGTATGCGCCTAATGAGCTGATTCATCTTCAACTTGATCAGATAGAGATCAATAAAGATGAAACAACCTCTACGATTTTCTGGCTCGAGGAGAAAGGTTTGCTTGGACGATTTTTTTATAGAACACCACCTTTTTAAAAATACTCACATTGCTAAATTTGAAAAATTGTGTGGCCACTTCGGGCCTTAGAGGATCAGAAAAATGAACTATGGAAGGCAGCCAAGGTGGTTTTCTGGGCAGTTTCTGGAGTCGCAGCATCTTCAGTACTTGACCATGCATACGGAATCACTTCTCGGTGCCGCACTCACTATGGTGCCGCAAGAGGTCTACGGCTTTGCGAGCCTTGAGATGGACACCAGCCTCCTTCAATCTGGAACGTTGCGTCTATCTTCCATGGCCGCTATTACTCAGGATGGATCGCTGATCCGGTATCCCGGCAACAGTCGGGTGCCCGATCTGAACTTTATTGATGAGTGGCGAAATCCAAAAGAGCCTTTGGATATTTATATTGGCATCCGGCGTTATAGCCCTTCGGCACCAAACGTTAGTGATGACAGCTCGGGAAGAAGTCGGTTGAGCGCTCCAATGGAGATGCTCGACTATAACGATGCAGATAGGTCCGTCAAGATTGAACTCCTAGAGCTAGACGTCAAGTTCTTTACATCAAACGATCTTTCCGAAGGATCTGATTATGAAAAGCTTCAATGCACTCGGTTGGTGACTGAGGATGGGGTAATACAGCACGATAAGGAGTTCTCTTTTACCGCGACGAATTTGCATGCCTCCCCAGTTCTCAAGAGTTACGTTGAAGAGTTTTATGACTCAGTAATGATCGCTGCACGCACGTTAGAAGAAAACAAAAACTCGTTTAATGGCGATTCCTTGGAGTATGGGAGACGAGAGGCCAAGATGATGGGTGGTTTTCAGGCTCTGAGTGAGTGTGCTTCGAGCATGCGCCATCTCTTGAACGGTCCGTTTCTCCACCCTTCGGTCATTTTTCAGCCGATGGCCGTACTCATCGCTCGGTTGAGTGTTTTCTCCGCATACATAGACGTCACTGGAAGTTATCGTGGTGGATCGGCCGAAAACTTAAAGTACAACCACAGTGATCAAAGTGTGTGCTTTAAGCGGGCGATGGAGATTCTCCCGATGTTGCTTGATGAATTGACACCGAGCCCCCGTTTGCTGGTGCCATTTGTCACCCTGGATAAGGATCGGCTGTACTCAGAAGTGCCGGCTCATTTCTTTGGGGATTCGACGGATTACTTTCTGTTGATTGAGTCAAAAGATGGCGACAATTCGTGGCTGGAAGAATTTCAGCATCGCGTCAAGATCGCAACCAAGGAAGACATTGCTAATCTCATTAAGCATTCTCTTTCCGGAGTCCCATCTCACCTTTCACCGACGCGGCCATCGGGAGCGCCGATTCGTGAAAATGCCATCTACCTAAAACTCAACTCGGATAACGAGTTGTGGCGGAAGATCGAGGAGCGAAGGGAAATCTCGATTGAATGGAAAGAGATTCCTAATGGGATTTCGGTTGAATTGGTCGCGGTCCAGCGCTAAAGGTTCATTCAGATGCTGTTAATTCAATGCTTCCAGGCCGTCGTGGGTCTTGTGGAAAATCTTCCGGAGCTAGAAACCGAAAAGATCGCGGTTCCTCAGTTGAGAGACTCGTTCGTTAAGGCGATAAACGCCTCGGCGGAAATCGCGTCTGCGGGGGGTTTTAAAGATCGACAGATTGAATCGGCGAAATTCGCGTATGCGGTGATGATCGACGAGGTGATGTTAACCAGATCTGAGGCAATTGAATCGGAATGGAAAACCAGTCTTCTGCAGGAAATCTTCTTCAGTACGATTACAGGCGGCGATCAGGTTTTCTCACGAATGCGCGAATCACTCGACCCACTGCCGTCAAACTATGATATCCAATTGGTCTACCTCAATTGTCTGGATTCGGGCTTGGTAGCCTCCTTGCACGAGGACTCATCAAGCATTGATGCTGTGAAATATCGCCTCAGGGAATCGATTCAGATGACGCGCCGTACCATGATCAACCCGGACCGGTTGTGCCCGAGCGCTTATCAGGGGCTAGGCGAGCAAGGTACTGTAAAGCGTCATCCAAGAAAGAGTGGCCTGGTCACCGCTAACTTGATCGGTCTGATCGCGTTGGTTGGAGTCTCTTTATATTTTTCTCAAACGATCTCGAGCACGTTAAGACTGACGGCTGATACGATGTTTTTTGAACAAACCGTGCAGACTGAATCCACCGAGTCCGCATCGCCTGACTGGCTGCAGGACCTGATCCGTGGCGTCCGTTCGAGAATATTCGGCGAATCTTCTGAAGAATGATTCGTCGGGAAACTTTACTAGCTCGAACACAGAGCAGAGCATCAGAGTCAGATCCTTTTAGCGAGAGACTAGAAAAACAATGAAAGTTTTTAAATGGATCCTAATTACGGTTCTAGTTCTCGCGATAGCGTTAGGGATTGTTGTGGTTTCGTTGGGTCTTGGATATTCCGAGGAGCTGGCGTTTCGCTGGGCTGCTTATTTTCTAATCGCCGTTATCGCCTTTTTTGTCTTTAGGAGACTCCTTAACCGTTGGCGAGCCAAAAAACGCGCAAAAAAACTCTTAGATCTCGAAGAGCGTGAACGTTCTCTTTGGTCATCGCTCGGATTCTCGCGCGATGCTGACCAGGATCGCTTCCGGATATTGCAAAAGACTTTACGAAAGAGGATCGGACGTGCTGGGGAATACCATGTCCCGTGGTTCATAGAGCTCGAGTGCGATACCGGTGATTTTAGACGATACCTAAAACAACACAGCAACAATGCCGCATTGGATCTCAGTCCGGATATTTCGTCGGGTTCTGCGATTGATGTTGACGTTGTTGACTCTTTCCTGTGCGTCTCTTGTTCAAAAGAGATTACGAACCAAGAGGAAGGGGGCAGCACCTGGCGTGATCTACTTGCAGGGTTGAATCGATATCGCGATCAACAACCTGTCGATGGATTCATCGTGTCCTTGCCCGTTCAGTTTCTCTTCGGGTCGGAAGATCAAGTTGCGGCTACCGGGCGGTCTGTCAACGAGTTGATTCAAAGCGCCATGAGGGCGTTTCGGATGCAGATTCCCGTGTTCCTGGTCGTCACAGATCTATGGAGAATCGACGGGTTCGAGTCGTTTACTGCGTTGTTGTCCGAGCGAGAGAAGGAACAGGCGTTGGGATTGGGCTTTGGAAAACACGATCAGCATCTTTTTGAAACAGATGATGGTTTCGAGGAATTCTCCAAGCGGTTGTGTGCCAACCTGTCGCGTGTGGTCGAAAGTAAGATCGCGCTGAACGTCGCCGAAGTCGCGGATCAAAATGTTTCCAATTCTGCTTTAATGAGGCTGTTGACCGAGATTGGGCGCCTCCAACGCGGGGTAGAGATTCTCGCCCAGACGGTAACTGGGAACACGCTCCAAAAGGTGCGGCCAAGTTTCCGTGGCGTTTACTTATTTAGTTTTCCGCCACGCCCAAATGCGGTTGATCAGGCCCCCACTGATCAGTCTGTTTTCAACACAGAGCTTCTTCGGAAGATATTTCCAGCGGAGAGTGGCGCCTCAACAACTTTGGAGTTTGCGGAACGTCTCTTCGTCGCGGCTCGACGAAAGGTTTTTGGACGGGTCTCGATCATTTGGATCCTGATCGTTGGATTAATTGTTTTGGAAGGCGCTCTCGATCTACATTCTCTAGAGTTGGTCAGAAAAGACGCTGTAGTCCTAAGACCCGCTAAGGTGGCTGATTTTCAAATCAACACGTTAAACCAGCTCGACCACAAACGTAAGATCATCAGTCGCCTTGAGTCAGAGGTGAACAGTTATCAATTGCCTCCTCTTCCTATACCGTGGCTCGGCATCCCGCCGGATAAAGAAGAGATATTCAAAATGAAGCGCGAGTGGGTCGTTGATGCACACAATACGCTAATTGAGATCGACCAACAATATATCGATTATGTGCGCGCGACCCAAAAAGAATATTCACTAGCGTTACCCGCAGAAAGAGTCCGAATAAAAAATACCCCTGGGTTGGATGAACGACCATTGACGCCTTTTTCAAAATTTGGATTGGCGATGACAAATGCGCTGAGTCGGATTCAGGTTTTAAGGGCGATTGAGCAGGGACACTCACAGCAAGATATCTTCAGCTTGCCAAACCCATTCTCGGAAGATACCGCGTACGAAGTCACAAAGGGCGATCCAGACCTCGCGGCCCAGATGTTCGACATATTTGTTTATTCGGAATTGTGGTCAGAGAATTTTCCCGATTTAGAAATTGTTGAGAATGACAGGGGTGATTGGGTCGCAAGAGCCGAAAACCTAATTGCGGAGATAGACCCTGAGATGACGTGGTTGCTGTACGCAGCAAACGATGAGATTCTAAAGAATACCCCCCAGATCTCGACAGCAGATCTTTGGCCGGAGTTTCCACCTTCAAATGTTATGACGTTATCTCCAGTCTGGACTGATCTTGGGATTACATATTTTGATCAATTCTTCGAGTTCATTCGTGACTCAGGGGTGAGAGGGGACTGGTTAGATACCGCAGAAGAGAAGTTTAAAAAAGGTTACGCAAAACGCCGAATCAAGCTCTGGGAAGATTATGCTAATACGGTGCTAAAGGGGAACGATCAGTTAATCACGCGATCTGCGGCGCTTGGTAATGTGATTGAACTTGCGTCGGCTCGAAGAAGTCCATATCGGAATGCTTTGAGATTAATTGGCGCTGGAAATAAGGACTCATACTTCCCTGATAATCGTCCAGACTGGCTTGAACTCGCACTATTCCACGAGAAGATTGAACTTCTCGGAGGAGATGAAGAGGGGGGTGGCCCGAGTAAGACGCTCACCAAATTGGGTCTGAAACTGATTGGGAAATTTGGCGGGGCTGGCAAGGCTATAAGCAAAGCGGGTAAAAAAGGGTTAAAGACAAAGAAGAAACTGGATAAGGAGAAGGGAGGGCCCGATAGGGACGAGCACCTTGAAGCTGCCGCGAAGATCTACAAAGAAAGCTATCTTCCTGCGTTGGCCGCCGTAGCGTTCTCGGCTGATAGCCGTGACACCTCCTTTAATACTATTACCTCACGTTTTGAATCAGGAGATGACCCAAGTTCTGGAGGAACGCCCTTGGCAGCTGGGTACAAAGCTTCTCGGTCGATGGAGATGCTGTTAGGCCTTCGAGATAAGTACAATCAAATTTACTGGGATCTGCTTCAGGCGCCTCTACGCGATGCACAGTATTTTATGCTGGAGGAAGCGTCCTGCAAGACTGATGCCATCTGGCAGGAGGAAGTCAGGGCTGCGATGGATAATGTTCCAGTCAGTTCACGGTTTGATCGAATGTTCAGCGACGGAGGACTCGCTTGGACTTACCTGGACACGCATCTAACACCTTTTGTAAAGACGGTACCCGGCGTTGGCCTTATGCCCCGGCAGGTGGGAAATCTCAATCTAGATTTAAATCAGGACTTTTTTGAATTTATTTCTTACGGTCGCCTTGGACTGCAAGGTATGAAAGACACCTTCGCTACTCCAATCATGGTTAAACCCGTGACGGTCAACAAGCAATCATTATTAAAACCATTAAAGACGACGATGATCCTGAGTTGTGACGGGGGAACGACCAATCAAAGCATCGTGAATCAGAATTTCGAAACCCAGGGTAAATTTGAGTGGTCCCACGCCTGTTCGGACTTTAGACTCGATATCGACTTTGGGATTTTCACATTGCGCAAGGTCTACCCTGGTGTAACGGGGTATCCGGACTTCCTCAAGGGGTTCGACGGGAATGCGCTAAGACTAACCAGCAAGGACTTCCCGGAATATCGGAATATATTTGAGCAGCAGCGGATGGCGCATATCGACTTGAATTATGAGATAGTGGGTAAAGATCAACTTATCAATGCCGCAAAACAACGGCCAGTGGATACTCCCTCCCATATCTCTTCATGTTGGCCTGTGGGCTCGAAGGCGGAAAAAATCAACTGATCGTTCTGGCGGCAGGGCCGTGGTGCCAGGGTCAGGAGGTGCGAAGGAATAATGCCCAACTCCTTTCCAATTGAAAAAACGACCGCTAGGGATTGGATATTTGGCGAGTCAACGCCTCGCTCTTCTAGCGTTTCCCAAAAAATCCTGTATGTGGCCGATCTGCATGCGTCTGAAAACCTGGCATCTAGACAGGTTCAGGCGTTGCCAGTTTTTTCTACGCAGGAGTTGATTGACTACTATCAACCAGAGATTGAGATTGAAATCGCGCTTCCCGGAGGTAATTCAAGCGCCAGCGTTACGGGGCGTGTGTGCCCGCGGGGACTGGAAGATTTCTTGAACCCTCTCATGGTCACGCGAATCCTCTCCAGTCAGGGGGATGCCGGTCGTGCCTTGGGTGACCTGGTGAACGTTATTCAGCAGGTGACCAACACTGGCGCTCAGATGGTCGTTCGGGAGATTGAGGAAAAGCTCTTTACGAGAGAAGAGAGCTCAGTCGTGGCTCTATCCGAAGTTGATAAGACAAGTTTGATGGGCCGTATGATCAATGGGCTTATCGTTTTGAAGCAACTTGAAGTTGACGAGGGCGGAGTCATCAGCCTGTTATCAATCCTTCAAGCAAAAAAGAAAGCGGAAACCATCTTCGGGGGCCTGTTGATTAACGATCCTAGGTTTAAACGATTCCAGTCCAATTGGTTGAGTCTAGACTCACTTCTGTCGTTCTCTCGAGGTTATGAAGATGTCTCAGTCTGGGTTCGCTCACTTGGAATTCCCGAGTTGGAAGAACAAGCCCACACACCGGTAACCGGCAGCGCGATCTTTGATGACGTTTACTCGACTGAACTAGGGCAATTTGGTGGGACTGCTTTTACGCTGATCCTGATCGGAGAGAGCTTGTCGGAGAGCCAAAACAGGGACGCGCTGATTAAATTTTTGGCGGAACTCGGAAAAGCCTCCAGTGTTCCGGTTGTTTGTGACCCTGGATTCTCACTTGTGGGTATCGAGTCGATTGCCGAGCTAGACGGATTTGAAAACCTGACGCCTCGACTGAGTCCAAAAATCAGGTCGATCCTGGGATCGGGCGCAGATAGCTTTTTGTTTTTGGCCCCGTGCAGTCTTCAATCGCGTTGCGACTTGGCTCATCCGGTGGGAGCCGGGTTCTCAGCCGATAGCTCAATGGTCTTTGACGAATCTGGAGGACTTCAGGTTGTAAAGTCAGTAATTCACGCAAGTAGTGCTGCAGTGTTTTACGAGTTTGGTCGTCCGCGTGAACAATTGACCTACATCAATACCATTTCCTATTGGGTCTCATTAGAACTGGCGGAAGATTTGTCGAGGTTCGGGTTAAACACACCGTTTACTGATAATCCGGTTAGCGGCTATGAATTTGGCGCGATTCAGCCATTGTCAGTGGCTGGCCAGTCTCCGGAGCATCTTGATCCTCCGGACGACAGTGCGAAGCCAGATATCTTGGCGTTGTCTAAAATGCTTAGGGTGATACATTCACTAAAAACATGGGCTCGAGAAGAGATTGGTAGTTCTGCGTCGCCGAACGAAAGACTCGCGCAGATCAACACCCAACTCTCTGGTTACGTGTTGGATAGCAGCGATCCAGACCCAGAGAGCGTGAAAACCCGACCTTTCCGATTTGCGCAAGTCAGATCTGTTGAATCCAATCAGGAATCAGCGCTATTTAGGGTCGATCTAAAACTGCATGCCCAGACACACCAGAAGTCGCTTGCTTTCTCCACCGAATTCTCTTTGGATTAATAGAAGGATAAACAACAATGGCACTAATTGGTCGAGTAAGGGCTTATAAAGTCGATAAAGACGATCCGCCCGATCCGGCAAAGCAAGACGACATGCCCGATCCGGAGTTTGATGTTCGACTTTATGGGATGAATCACGAGATAAACGTACCGATAAAGCCTGAAGATATCGCGCCAGTGCAAGGTGCGCAAAATATGCCAGTGGTAATTCGTACGCTTGTACAGGAAGAATCCATCAAGTGGCAGGAATATGTTCTGCGGTCAGACACAGCCGACTGGCTGATGGTGACTCTGGATTGGAAAGGGCTCGGAGTTGAGGAGGCATTTGAAGAGGATCAACAGGCTTTTGCGAAACAGAACAACGACACGATTGTTTTGACAAACTATATTGGCTATATGGTGAGCCTTGTCGGTGTACAAGTGATCAGTATCAAGACGATCATGCCTGATAACTTGGTCACAGATGAAAGTGCGCATACAAGAATCTACAATGAGGTAACGCTTCGCTATGAAAAAATCCAACACTTCAGTGGCCCCACATTAAACAAAATAGCGACGAGCACATGGTTTAGCCAACGTGGATCCGGAGCGGGAGGCGGTTCATGATCAATTGTGAACAACCGCTTCTGGCAAGGACAGATATCTTCGGCATCAAGCCAAGGTCGGATATTGGTTCGCAAGAGTTTGCAGTCTTGGTAGTCGAGCGGTTAAGCCACCTTTTCAATATACGGAAGAATTCATCAGCGGTCATGCCAGCCCTTGGGCTTCGCGAAAGCATGAATCGGCTACAGAATGCGCGGGATATGGGTCGGCGGGCGGCACTGAGAGAGATCGAGACCCAAATCTGTCGATTTGATTCCCGAGTAGAAAGAGCAAATGTGAAAGTTTTGTCAGGCAACATTAATCTGAGCCACAACGAATCATTAGTTATCTCACTTCTCCTGAAATCGTCACCCAGGCGGTTATTTGTTCAAGCCAAAACCCCGCTATCCGTGCCGGTGCAATTTTTGATTATTAACTCTGGACTAATCTGATGCCATCCGATTCCCTGCAGGAAAGATTCGCCGAATTGCTCGATCAAGTCTCACAGGCCGACTCAGCGTCGGGGCAGGGGGCAGTCCGCCCAGAGACAGCCTCCGACGGCGATGCAATCTTGATTATGCGGGCCCTAGCCTATGTGCTAGAAAAAACAGAGCGTATGGTGGAAGAAGGGGCCTCAGCGCTACGATTCAGCGTGGGGACTCACTTATTTCCTACCGAATTTGTTCCCAAGGGATCAATGCTTGTTCTGGAACAAGACTCCAACCTT
>MDSX01038980.1_pt1 | contig 11578 bp, 8 predicted proteins | sample 811141 | NCBI WGS metagenome assembly MDSX01 (sample SAMN05326642, study PRJNA326480) | marine metagenome | isolation source: seawater | place: Atlantic Ocean: South East | collected 2010
CGGTGCATCAAGCGTTCAGCGCGTTGGGCTTTATAACACGGCTTTTCGGGTCAATTACTCAGTGGCGTTCAATCCCGCCGGCCAAAAAACAACTGACGGCACCCTGTTCTTTGTAGAGAGCTCCACGACTCCCGCTTACAGCCATGATGTTGCGTACCTGAATGCGTTTCTGGGGTTGGACACCTTTACGTCGGCTGCAAGAGATCCCATCGCCGGTGGACCTTTGGCACGCGTTGGAATTCTGTTTGCCGGTGTTGGTCTGGGCAACTACGGCTCTGCCTTGAGTAACGATCCAGATGATTCCTACGGGGCGGCAATGGGTTATCAGAAATTCTTTAACCAGCAGCGCACACAATTGGTCCTGGAGTTGGGTGGGCGCGGCCACATCAATGGTGCCAATCCGGCTGCCGGCGCTCTGGGGTTGCGATTGCAGCATGCCCTTGGGGATAGAACCGTGCTTCAGATTGACGGTTTTGCCTCAGTGAATGAAGATCAGGCTGCCGGCCAGGGGCTGAGAGCAGAACTTCTTTTCAGGTTCTAACCATATGCGTTCTGCCAAATTCAACGTGATGTTATTGGGAGCACCTCAGTCTTGTTAGAGGGACTCTTTCAGCCAGCATTTGTCCAGATTGCGGGCGCCGTGATTCTGGTGGCGGCGCTCGGCCAGGCTCTTTTCTCGGTGACTGGAATCGTGCGACGGTCCCACGCCCAAAAAGAACACCTGAACGACGCGAGGGAGTTTTTGCGATCTCAAACCCGGGCAGTTCTGCGGGAAGCAAAGCGTCGAGAGGACCTCTTGGAACATTCCTGGAATGGAATAAGAAAGTTTGAGGTGTCCCACAAAGTGTTAGAGGCGGACGGTGTTCATTCCCTGTACCTGACGCCGCACGACGGCAAACCGCTACCTCCTTTTTACCCGGGACAATTCCTGACGTTTTCTTTACGCATCCCTAACCAGTCCAAACCTGTCATTCGTTGCTATTCCCTGTCAGACAGTTTCGGCAAGGATTACTTTCGGGTTAGCGTCAAGAAGGTGCCCCCGCCACGTGACCGGCCCGAGTTGGCGCCAGGCCTGAGTTCGTCTTACCTTAACGATGAAGTCTTCGAGGGGGATATCCTGGATTGCAAGGCGCCGAGTGGAAATTTTTTCCTGGATCTGACGCGTAATCGCCCGGTAGTACTGATCGGCGGCGGCATCGGGATTACGCCGGTGCTGAGCATGCTGAACGCCTTATGCGAGACGGGTTCGCGCCAGGAGATCTGGTTCTTTCTTGGCGTGCGCAATTCCCGCGAGCATGTTCAGAAAAGTCACCTGGAACGCCTCGCTGCTGAATTTCAGAACGTTAAGCTTAACGTTTGCTACAGCGATCCGATTTCGGAAGACAAACTTAACGTGGATTACCAGCATCAGGGAAGGGTAGGCCTTGATCTGTTCAAGCAGGTGCTACCCTCAAATAATTTCGACTTTTATATTTGCGGTCCCCCACCCATGATGAATGCCGTGACCGAGGGTCTGGCACAGTGGGGTGTCCCGGAGGATGACGTACACTTCGAGGCGTTCGGCCCGGCGAGCGTCAAGAAAAAGCCTGCCGATGAGAACAAGCAGGACGGACCGGTCGCTGCTGCAGTTGCTGTGACCTTTGCACGCTCGGAGAAGACGGTTACCTGGGATGGCACCGAAGCGTCTTTGTTGGACTTTGCCGAGGCAAACGGTATCGCAATGGACTCAGGGTGCAGGGCGGGCAACTGTGGAAGCTGTATCACGGCCCTGAAGTCGGGAAAAGTTGAATACCTGAATGAGCCGGGTTCGATGCCAGAGACTGGATCCTGTTTAACGTGTGTCTCGATACCTCGGGGAGACGTGACGCTCGATGCGTGACTCTCCTCAAGCGCCTCGTCGCAGGCGCATTTGTTTATCCTGAGCACGCCGAAGCGTCCATATCGCCCTGCTAATGACGGCGACTGGTATCTCGAACTAATATCTGTGTAATTGTCATGATAAATGAAAAAAAATGCAATCAGGAGGTATGGATAAATGACTCGGATCACACGCTTTTGCAGCAGCCTTTTAGTGGTAATGGGTTTTGCGGCGATGACCGCGGCGAACGCGCAGGAACTGCACATCGACCCGCAAAAGGTAACCGGACCGGATGCCTGTGGGGAGTGCCACGAGTCTTCGGTGAAGGCATGGAAGGAAAGTCATCATGCCAAGACCTTTCACGAATTACCGCGATCGGACGAAAGTCGCGAAATCGCTAGCAAGATGGGCATCAAGCGGATCAAGGCAGAGAGCGATTGTCTTTCCTGTCATTTCACCTCGGCGATCAAGGAGGGCAAGTCAAAGCCGATTGCCGGCATCAGTTGTGAAAGTTGTCACGGTGCAGGTGAGGGCTACCTCAAGGTCCACAGTGATTTTGGCGGCAAGGATGCGACCAAGGAAACAGAAACACCAGAGCATCAGATCCAGCGATGGGCAGATGCTGAGGCGGCTGGCATGATTCGTCCGTCGAATCTCTATGCGCTTGCAGAAAATTGCTACCAGTGCCATATGGTTCCCAATGAAGAACTCGTCAATAAAGGAGGCCACGCGGCCGGCAGCAAATTCGAGTTGGTTGCCTGGAGCCAGGGTGAGGTCCGGCACAACGTGTGGTACACGAAAGAGAATGAGGCTGCTGACATTAATCGACAACGCATGATGTTTCTGATGGGCCAGATGCTCGAGCTGGAATATTCCCTGCGCGGGGTATCCAAGGCGACTGAAAAGGCGACTTATGCCGTCTCGATGGCAAAGCGTGCTTCCCGCGCAAAGAAGCGGCTGGCAAAAATCGATGAACTCACCGGCGGTGCAGCACCTGAACTCAAACAGGCACTTGAAGCCGCGTCCGGAGCAAAGCTCAGTCTGAATAATGAAGCGGCGCTTGTTGTAGCGGCAGAAGGTGTTCAGAAAGCGGCCATTGCGTTCGCAACAAATCACGATGGTTCTGCTTTTGCGGGGATCGATAAAGCGCTGCCTAAACCAGAGAAATATAAAGGCAAGGTGATTCAGCCATAACTGTTTGCCGGTAAGAGGAATCAGCGCCAGGATCCTTCATGGCTGAAGCTCTCCAGCGTTCGATCCGGCGACCGAAACGGTGGGATCAGCCGTTTGGTCCTGATCTTACGGATGCTGATATCGAGCGTATCCTCGCCATGGCGCCGTTCGACGGCATGGACCAATCACGGTTTGCGCCGTCGGCGACCTTGCGCGACATCATCCGAAATGATGCGCGCCTTGTTTCTTTTGAATCCGGTGATCTGATTCTTCGGTCCGGGGATCATGGCACGTCGACGTTCTTCGTGATGTCGGGCACCGTGCGCGTCGTCCTTCCTCCGGGACTCCCGAATACATTGCTCGGGCGGGCGCAACCGGAACAAAAAACGGTATGGCAGTCTCTTTCGCAGGTCTGGTCCCGGCCCAAGCTGCCCGAGGTTCGGGATATCGCCAAGTTGGATCTAAAAACTGCAGTCCATACTCGGGTCACCCAGCAGGGTGAGACCCGAACTCGGATTACGGATGTCGACGATATCTGCGAACGTTATAAGACGGTCACCCTCGGTGAGACTGAGATGTTTGGTGAGATCGCCGCGCTGACGCGGGCGCCGCGCACCAGCACGATTTTTGCGCAGGGGCGGGTGGAATTGCTGGAAATTCGGCGGCCTGGAATCCGTGATATTCGAAATCGTGTCGCTTCTTTCAAGGAGCATATCGATGGACTGTATCGACAACGCAGTCTCGAAGCGCATCTGCGCGAGTCATGGGTCTTCAAACATCTCGATCACGAGACCATGAGACGTGTTGTTGACCTCACATTATTCGAGACATACGGCAACTTTGATTGGCAAGCCTCATTCATGCGTGCCGCAGAAGGGACACCGACCGAGCGATTGGAAAAGGAGCCCGTCATTGCTCGGGAGGGGGACTATCCTGACGGTTTGTTGATGGTGCGTGCAGGGTTTGCCCGGGTCAGTCATGAGTATGACCATGGCCACAAAACCACGTCTTATCTGGGAACCGGTGCAGTCTTCGGCTTGGAGGAACTGTTGCATAACTGGCGTGATGAAGGGGAGCTGGCGCAGCTGCAAAATTCTCTCAGGGCAGTGGGTTACAGTGACATTCTCAGGGTGCCGACCCACGTTGTAGAGCAGTATGTTCTGCCGACATTGCCTGAGAATCGAGTAGCAGGATCGATTAAGGCCACTGCGCCTCAAGCAGATGCGCAGGCGCCAGGGGCTGACCCGGCAACATCAGGCCTTGCTCCGGAGGTAGTCGAATTCCTGGTCGACAACCGCTACATGAACGGCTCGCAAACGATGCTTATCAATCTGGATCGCTGCGTGAGGTGTGACGCGTGTTCGGAAGCGTGCGCCGTGGGTCACAACAACAACCCGCGGTTTAACCGGCATGGCAGGCGTATACAAAGCCTGATGGTGGCTAACGCGTGCATGCACTGCCTCGATCCGGTCTGCATGCTCGGGTGCCCTACCGGTGCGATTCACCGTGTCGAGGGAACGGGAGAGGTAGTGGTCAATGACGACACCTGTATCGGTTGCGCAACCTGCGCCAACAACTGCCCCTACGACAACATCCGTATGGTTGAGGTGCGAGATGCCCAAGGCAGATTCATCTTCGATGAGATTACCAGTCAACCCGTAGTCAAGTCGACGAAATGCGATCTGTGTGTTGACCAGATTGGCGGTCCGGCGTGCCAACGGGCTTGTCCCCACGATGCCCTGGCTCGAATAGACCTTTCTGATACGACAGCACTGGCAAAGTGGATGGGCCGATGAAAGGTTTTGCCCGGCGCCGACTTGTTAACATCACGTTTGCGATACTGGCAGCCCTGCTTGTCGTTGTCTTCAGCACGGTTTACGTAACGGCGATCAATCAGAATGGGTTTTTGACAGGCTGGATTCTCTTTGGTCTGGTGCTTGCTTTGTCCGGATACCGTATCCGCAAGAAAGTGTCGACCCTGCCGATCGGCCAGGCATCATCTTGGCTTCAGGCGCATATTTATGGTGGCTTAATCGCGCTATTCGCTTTTTTTGTGCACGTCGGGTGGCGAATCCCCGACGGCGTTTTCGAGGGTTTGTTTGCCACAGTCTTCCTTCTTGTGGCGGTCAGTGGTGTGGTCGGCATCGCGATCAATCGGATCTTCGCCAGGCGCCTTACCCGTCGCGGCGAAGAAGTCATATTCGAGCGCATCCCCGGGTTTATGGCACGCCTGGGTGAGCAGGCTGAAGAAATACTTTTAGCGAGTGCTAGTGAGACAGGTTCCGCTGTCCTTCGGGAGTTCTATTTCTCCCGTCTGTCATCGTTTTTTGCTGGGCCTCGGAACCGGCTCGGCCATCTGGTTTCGTCAAACCGGACGCTCTACAAACTCCAAAATGAAATGGATAGCCTTGAGCGTTATCTCAACACGGATGATCGTGAGCGACTGGCAGAACTTCGGTACCTGGTTGAACGAAAAGATGAGTTGGATTTTGACTATGCGCTGCAAGGCGCTATGAAGTTCTGGCTATTTATTCACGTCCCGCTGACCGCGGCCCTGTTGATTGGCATGCTGGTCCATACGGTGCTGGTGTACGCGTTTTCTGGAGGACTGTCGTGAGAGGGCGGTTGCAGAAGTTCGATTACCGGCGCAGCCCCTATCATCGCGTGACGCAGGATTGGGTCTGCGGCCACGCTGTAGCCGGCCATCCCTGCCAGATTGGGCCCGATGCGAACGGCCATTGTCGCGCGGACTTTGAATGCCACCCGAGACAAAGCGAGGATGGCCGGTGGGGGTGCACCAGATCAGAGGCTGCAGGTGGTGGTTGCGAGAATGGCCCGCTTCCTGATGGAAGCTGTTGTCGGCCAATCCCAAAATGTCAGCCGGTTCGGAGCCTTCCTGCAAAACGCCGGGCGGTGAGTCGTTGGGTGATGGCGGTCAGCATCGGTTTGATTGCGGTGGCAATGGGGTCATCGGCGATGAAGACAGCTTTCTCTCCGGGCGGGCTAAGTGCGGGGCACGGATTACTGAACGAAGACTGCAGCGTCTGCCATACCGCGTTTGATGCGGGTCCGTCGGGCTGGATTCATGCGGCGTTCTTTCAGAACAACATTGAAGCCGATAGCCACTTATGCCTGACTTGTCACAATCTGGGCGACACGCCCAATACGGCGCATTCCCAGCCGCCAAGTGTCTTGTGGTCGGAAGGACTGGATTCCAGCCAGACAAGTAGAAAAACGTTGACGCTTGCGATGACGCGAAGTCTGGTGGGTGTCCACAATGAAGAAGAGCTTCTGTCATGTATGAGCTGCCATACGGAACATAAAGGCCGGAACATGGACATCTCTTTCATGTCCAATGATCAGTGCCAGTCTTGCCACGAATCTGCTTTCCTGAGCTTCTCACAGGGTCATCCGAACTTCGGGAGCTATCCATATCTTCGCCGCACAGGGATAGCCTTTGATCATGTGAGTCATATCAAGAGGCATTTTCAAGATGAGGAGTTTCTAGCAGAAGCGCCTACAACTTGCGCACACTGTCATGCGCCATCCGACGATGGAGCGGCGATGGTGACGTCAGGATTTGAAACCTCCTGTGCTGCCTGCCACGCGGGTGAGATTAAAGGCGACTCGCGAGCTACGTCCAAGGGGATTGCCGTGCTCAATGTCCCAGGGCTCGATATTCTCACGCTCGCAGAACGAGGTGCGCCGGTCGGTTATTGGCCCGAATTTGCCGAAGAGCTCCCAACGCCCTTCATGGATCTGCTTCTGGCTTCTGATCCCCGTTATGTCTCCGCCAAAGCCGTGCTGGATCAGCAGGTTGATCCCTTGGACCTGACGGACGCCGATCATAAAGTTATTGCCGCTGCCACAGAGTTGGCGTGGAGCGTCAAGGATTTGATGCACGATCTGGTTGTCGAGGGAGTGTCAGCGCTCAAATCGCGTCTTGAAGCAGCACTGGATCGGGAAATTTCATCAGAGGATATGGTGCTGCTTGGAGCCTTGTTGCCGCAAGACGCGGTTTCGGCTTCTGCGAATGCCTGGTTCCCAGAGCTTCTGGACGAAGTCGCCCGCTATCGGGCTGGAGAGGTGGTTTTGTTTCCAGTGCCAGCAGAGGAGCCAGCCATGGCGGCAGAATCGGGCTCAGCGTTAGACGAGGAGGACTCTGGCGATATGCTCGATGACGATGTGCTTGCTGACGAGGGCGATATTCTGGGTGGCAAAGATGCCTCTGAAGAAGACAGTCTGGGCCTCGAGGGGCTGGATAGTGATGCCAGCGATGGCGATATTCTTGGGGATGATGAACTGGCGGACGACGGCGATATCTTGGGCAGCGATGCAGATATAGATGAAGCGTTTGGTGAAGGAGACATTCTCAGCCTTGAAACGCTCGACGATGTAGCCAGTGACGGCGATATTATCGGCGACGATGACCTGTCAGGCACCGATGATATTCTGGGAGAGGAATCAGAGGAGACGGACCTGTTTGCGGATTCCGATGAGGAAGAGTCATCTCCCGAGGCTATGGCACCTGTATCGGGAGAGGACTGGGCATCCGCGGGCGGCTGGTATCAAGAGGAGTTCGTATTGCGCTATAGACCGAGTGGTCATGCGGATGGATTCCTGAAGTCTTGGATAGAACAGGCCGCCGTGGCACAGGTTGGCGGCACCCTCTTTGGTGAGAGGCTGTTCGAGTTGGTCGCCGATGCCAAAGCACCCGGCGCCTGCATGAAATGCCATAGCATTGAACTCGAAGGCAATAGCGCTCCTCAAGTCAGATGGTGGGCAAAACAGCCGACGCCTCATTTGCGGGGTTTCACCCGGTTCTCCCATGCGCCGCATTTCAGTGTGTTGGATGAAGAAGGCTGTCTCACGTGCCACGTGCTGGATACGGATGCGGATTACATGGAGGCCTTTGCCGATCACGATCCATTGAACTTTGAGTCGAATTTCGAATCACTCGATAAGAGTCAGTGTAGTGAGTGTCATGTGCCCCAAGAGGCAGGGGATAGCTGCGTGATGTGCCACAACTACCACGTAGGCACTTTCCCGCCTCTGACGGTGTCCACCGCAGGGATGACCAAAGAGGCCAAGCCCTCAGAGTTGAGTCAATCTGAGTAGCGGGATCGTCAGTCGGCGTAGCCGCTCAGGAATGGGCCGACCGAAAGCGAAAGCGAGCCGCAGAGCGCTAAATCCTCGGCAATAGGCGCGTAATCTGATGCCTCCCGCGCCACGAAATCGTGGATACCGAGCATCATGCAGCTTTTTTCATCGAGATCATCTACGGCACGGGCAAGGGCATCGCGCATCGCGGAGATTTCTCGCACTGATGCATTAAGATGGGTAATGAGCGGCAGCCCTGGCCGGCTCCGGGTATGGGCGATCACTTTGAGACTCTTGATGGTGGGTTCACATTGCTTTGCCAGATGCCAGCTGACGCAGTCGATTGCCGCGATTTCGGCGTTGCCGCTCGCGACAGCACAAAGCGAGGCGCGGTGGCCTCCGCTGACAAGAACAGAGGCAAAGGGGTTCTCACCCGAGCCGTTGTCTGCGACAAAGCACTTGAGGGCAAGGCATCCTGAGTAGGAGTCATCACCGTTGATGACGGCACGTTTGCCCTCGAAACCCGACCCGGGTTCATCATCGTGCTTATGGGAGATGATGACGCTGTGATAAGAGCCAGCGGGCTCGATTTCCCGATAAGCGAAACTGCCGAGCACTTTCACTTTTCCAGAGAGATCTGCAACGAGCGGCAAGCCACAGGTCTGGCTGAGTAAAAGTTTGGCCGACTGCCAGGTCTCGGCTGGCGGTGTCGTGCGATCGAGCGAAGCCGGCGCATTGATCCCTGCCTCGTTGAAGTGGTCACGTATCGATGCCCATAAACGATTGGTCGCCTGAGTGAATTCAGGCCAATCGTACATGGGCAGTTGGGCAACGCTATGACCAGCGCAGAGAGTCATTTAAGGCTTGCTCCTGCGGAGACTCGCATTTTGAAAGAAGCCAAGATCAGCGCTGCAGCCTCAACCACTGACCGAGTTCTGCACGCTCCAAGTCAGTCATGCCTGAGGCATTGCCGAGCGGCATAGCCTGGCTCGTGACGGACTGGGCCATCACCTGATCACTGTGACGTCTGATGGTGTTCAGGCTGTCAAGCACGATCCCGCCAGGCGGGGCCGTGAAAGCGGGATTTTTAGGATTTGCCGCATGACAGTCCGCGCAATGGGTGGTGACAATTTCAAGTGCCCGGCTGTCACTGATCTCGGCATCGGATAGCGCAGGCCCTCTTGAGGCGATGAAAACAATCAGCCCGATCGCGAGCAGTACTGCGACGGGCCACTGCCAGGCAAGGGCTTTGCCGCGGCCTCCGGCGTGGTGGGTATTAAAGAAGTGACGGATCACACCGCCCGCGACCACGATAAACGCAATCACCAGCCAACCCCACTTGATGCCTCCGGAAAAGAGCATGGGATAGTGCGCGCTCACCATCAGCAGCAGCACAGGTAAGGTCAGGTAGTTGTTGTGTAGCGAGCGCTGTTTGGCCTGCGCGCCCAGCGCCGGGTTCGGCGTGCGCCCGGCGACAAGATCAGCGACAACTTTTTTTTGGTTGGGAATGATCACCACGAATACGTTGGCCGACATAATCGTTCCGATCAGCGCCCCAACGTGAAGGAAGGCTGCGCGATCGCTGAAAATCTGTGTAAGCAAAAAAGCGCTCACCAGTATTAAGAGAAACACGGATACCGCAAGAGCCGACGTTGAGCGGCCGATTACACTGCGGCAAAGCGCCTCATAAATGAGCCAACTGCCGATCAGGAATCCAAGACTGGCGGCGATCGCCGCAGTCGGTGTGAGATCGGCACGAGCAGGGTCGATAAGGTAACTGGTGGCGCCAAAGTAATAGATCACCACCAGCAGCGAGAATCCGGAAAGCCAGGTGAAGTAAGCCTCGTATTTGAACCAGTGCAGTTCGGCAGGCATCTCCTGGGGTGCGACCGTGTATTTCTGTACGTGGTAGAAGCCCCCGCCATGCACGCTCCAGGATTCACCGAGGACGCCCTGGGTAAGCCCGTTGCGAGAGCGCAGGCTGAGATCCAGCCAGATAAAGTAAAAAGAAGTGCCGATCCACGCGATCCCGGCAGCAAGATGCAGCCAGCGGATCATGAGGCTCGCCCATTCAAGCCAGGGTATGGTGAAGGTCATTGGGTTCCAGAAGCGGTTGCTGTTGAAAGCGTTAGTTGGCGAACCAGCACATCGTACCGGGATTTTCTTTTCATAGAAATCGCTACAATCATAAAGGACTATATCGAAAAAATTGAAAATAAATGGAAACAGATGATCTTCTGTTATTTGTTCGCGTAGCCGAACTTCGGAGCCTGACGGCAGCGGGGCGCGATCTGCGACTGACCCCGGCGGTGGTCAGTTCGAGACTGATTCGCCTTGAAAAGAAGCTCGGAATGCGTCTTTTAAACCGCACAACCCGACAGGTAGATCTCACTCCGGATGGACATCATTTCCTTCAGCACAGTCTCAATATTCTTGAGGCAGTAGATCAGGCCCAAAGTGCAATAGCGGTGAGCCGTGACAGCCCCGTCGGCGCACTCAAGGTATCCGCGCCGGTGAGTTTTGCCAGACTGCATCTGGCCTCCATGGCGGCTGCGTTTACCGAACGGCATCCGCAGGTGCAACTGCAACTGGTTGCGAGCGACCGATTTGATGATTTCTTCCATGAGCAGATCGATCTTTTGATACGTGTGGGCGAGCTCAAGGACTCCAATATGGTGGCAAGGCGGCTCGCGGTGAGTCGGAGGGTGTTTTGTGCCTCGCCCGATTACCTTGCAAGGATGGGTACGCCGAACACTCCTGAAGATCTTGCCGGCCACAACTGCTTGTTGCTGCGATTCCCGGGCTCGCAGCAGTGGCGCTGGACGCTAGTGCATCCGACCGGCCAGCACGAGACCTTGAGCTTGTCCGGGACGATGGATTCCGATAATTCGGAGATTTTGACGCAGTGGTGTCTTTCGGGACAGGGCATCGCCATGAAAGACCTCTGGGAAGTGGCGTCTTATATAAGGGAGGGCAGGCTTGTTGAAGTGTTGTCGGAGTATCCGCCTGTCGCCTATCCGATCACGGCGCTCTATCCGCACAGTCAGTATCTACCGCCCCGGGTTCGCCAGTTCGTGGATTTCCTCGTTGAGCACCTCGGTGATCCTCCACCCTGGGAAAAAGCGCTGCCGGCATAGAGACAAACCCGACTTGTCTGTCAGTGTGATCCCTGTCACATTTATCGGAACAGTGATCGTCCATAGTGAGACCAGTCTCTGGCCGTGTCAGATGAACTCATCATAAGTTGAAACCGAAATGAAAATACATGCTCTTGATCCGGGACGTTACCTGGCGCCTTTTTTGGTTTTTGTGCAGCTCATCGCCTGTGTGCAGCCGGGCATTGCCGATGATATGGCGCCTGGTGCTAAACGCATTCCGATTATTGTCTATACGAGGATGGCGCCTGGGCCGGATGAAGATGGGCCGGGTCGGATGCTGCTGGAACTC
>MDSX01069238.1_pt1 | contig 11577 bp, 3 predicted proteins | sample 811141 | NCBI WGS metagenome assembly MDSX01 (sample SAMN05326642, study PRJNA326480) | marine metagenome | isolation source: seawater | place: Atlantic Ocean: South East | collected 2010
CGACCTCTTTTCAACATGCGGCCGGCGTCACGACACTCAACAGCTCCCGTTCAGAACAAGCCAGACCCGACACTTTCATACTCAAGTTGAACTCGTCGGGAGAGCAGGTTTGGCTAAGACAAATAGAAGCCCCGACTGGCAATATCATGATGTTTCCGCTCTCGGTGGCGGTGGATGGGTCGGGGAATGTTTACAGCGCTGGTGCTGTAGGCGGGGGAGCGACAATCGACTTCGATCCGAGTGAGGGTGTTGCGAACCTGACTGTCTCAACTGAAGGCCAGAATGCCGGCAATAATGCTTGGATCTTGAAGTTGGATTCTGCAGGCAACTACGTGTGGGCCAAGGCACCTGAATGTAACGGTTCGTCACAATCTTATATTACGCCGGGAAACGACCGTAGTTTGACGGTAGACGGGTCGGGGAACGTGCACCTCGTCGGTTGGTTTGAACAGGTGCATTACAACGATTCCGAGGATTGTGACTTTGACCCGGGTCCAGGCGAAGCGTTTGCCATGGTGGGGCAAATCCAAAGCCCCTCCGGATTTGTCTGGAAACTGGACTCTGCGGGCAACTACCAGTGGGTCAAAGCGTTCTTAAAAGCGGAAGGTCAAGGAGTAAATAACCAAATTTTTGTGCATTCGGTGGCCGTGGATGGGTCGGGCAACGTGTACAGCACAGGACAATTCGAAGGCATGGTCGACTTCGACCCCGGTGAAGGTACCGCCACTTTGTCCGGAGGAGAATATTCAAATAAAGGTTCAGTGTTTCTTTCGAAGTTGGATTCATCGGGTAACTACGTTTGGGCTAAACAGTTTGGGACTCTTACCACCAAAGAGGATGGTAGGCAGGTGGCTTTGGATGGGTCAGGCAACGTGCACTTATCCGGTTACACCTGGACAAACTCAGAAGTCGATTATGACCCGGGGGCCGGAGTCATCAACTTAACCGACAAAGAAATGTTTCTCGTTAAATTGGATTCTTCAGGCAACCTCGCGCCAGGAGGCTTCAACGCCCCCACCGGAAGCATCACGGTTTCACCCACATCTGTGACGGTTGCAGAATCCGGGACGACCGCAACCTTCACAGTCGTTCTTGGCGCTGTACCAGCATCCGATGTGGTTCTGTCCCTGACAGCTTCCGACACCGGTGAAGCAACCATAGACAAATCGACTTTGACTTTCACGGGCAGCAACTGGGCGACCCCGCAGACCGTCACAGTCACAGGAATCAGCGATGACGCAGTCGACGGCGACCAGAACTCAACTATCACCATCTCTGTGGTGGACGCTTCGTCACCTACCGCCTACCAAGCGGTAGCAGACAGCCAGATATCGGTAGTAACAACGGATGACGATTCGACAACACCGACCCTGATAACCGCAGTGACTGCTATCCAGTGTGGTGCAGGTCTGCAAGTCACACCTGACGGCAATAACTGTGTGCCCATGGAGATCCCGTTACTACCTCCGACAGCTTTTTCGGAATTGGAAATCAGCTTGTTCGCTTCCGCTGCGGGCAGCGACGGTTATGTGAACTGGGTTCCGAGCACCACAAACGGGTTGTTGGAATACGTTCTGGCATGGTTTGGACCCTCAGGGCAACCACAAACCAGAACATTCAACAACACTGAAATCCCCGAAGACGTCTTCTACGATCTTGAAGACGGAATCCACAGTTTCGAAGTTTTAGGGTCTTACGCCAATGGAGATATTGCAATGTCCAACAGGGCTTATATCAGCGTTCCCATACCGCCCCCTCCACCGACAGAGAATCCTGAACCCATCGAAGTGGAACCATTTGACTGTGAGGCGTTCCCTTCTCTGATACAGGTAATGGGAACACCAGGCTTGGGTCACACCGTGAAACAACTTGACGTTCAAACAGGCGCTTATTCGGATATTTTCTCTATCTCGTTCAACAGGAACCCGAGGTACACACACCTGAACGGCATCGGCATAAACCCGGTGGACGGAGCCCTTTATGGGCTCATGAGAGTTAAGGGTTTCGGATACCTGGTTCGTTTCGACATGGCGGGCAACGTCGGGTTCGTAGCCCGAGTTCCCGCTCACAGCAACGCCGGTGACGTCGACGGGTTGGGAAGGTTCATCTGGCCTTCCGGAAAGAACTTCTACGCGATCAGCGGAATCGCAGACATGGACAGTTTCTCTGACCCCGGCGACGCTGTCGACCTGTCAAGGATTTCTCCGGTTCACACCCGATCAGGCTCCGGCGGTCATGGAATCGCAGACGCAGCCGCTCTAAAAGTTGACCTAGGTCAGGGTGAACGCTATTACGCCATGGGAGTCCACAGTTGGGATCATAAGCTGCGGATTTATTCATACGACAACCCGACCGGATTCTGGACAATTGATCTAAAAATCAACGGATCACCCGCACAGCTCACCAACGGAGGGTTTGGAGCTGCATGGAGCCACGAAGACAAAATCTACTTCTCATCGAACAGTGGCGATGGCGTATACGAAATCCTCATCCCGAGCGTCAACTTGAACGCCGGAACCGCGAACATTCGAAGAGTCGCTAATTCTCAGGCATCAGCGATCAACGACGGAACCACCTGTATAGGAATCGATTTCATTCCACCCCCACCCACAACAACCACAACACCAAACCCTACTGAACCTGATCCCACATCTAATCCATTCGCACCAGATCCAACTGAGCCTGATCCCGCACCTGACCCAACTGAACCCGACCCAACTGAACCTGTTCCCGCACCTGACCCAATTGAACCTGGCCCCGTACCGCAACCATCTGAGCCTGATCCCGCACCAGAACCATTTGCGCCAGATCCAACTGAGCCTGATCCCGCGCCTGACCCAACTGAACCTGACCCAACAGGATTATTAGAAGAAGATGAGACACCGACCAGCACCACGACGACTCCCAACATCGAAGAAGAAGTCACAAGTCAAGCTCTGAGCAAAGTCGAAACTGAAGACAATGAAGGCTTAGATGAACAATCAACCAAAGAGGCACTCGGGAGAACTTCAGATAGCGGTAGTTCAACATGGAGGATTATTCTTATTTTCTTCGCAGGTGCAGCAATTTTCCTAATAGTTGCTGTCTTGAGACGCAAGCGTTGCCTACACTGTGGAAGGCCTCTAACACTAAAAGACGACATTTTGTTAGATGACGACGACAATCCCCAATGCGAGGAAAACCCTGAGGGCGAAGAACACGAACTAAGAAGCGACAACAGGAAAAAGCATGAGAACACTGTTCAATCAAACTAAAACAGTTTGGATTTTCACTCTTTGCGCTGTTACCGCCACACTTCTGACACTCCAGGTAATGCCAGCTCAAGCCCAATCAGCGGGTATCACAGTCTCCAAAAGCACAGTAACAATTGAAGAATCCGGAACGACGAACTCTTTCACTGTCGTTCTAAACACACAACCTGAAACCAGCGTAACCCTCTCTGCAACAAACTCAGAAACAACACAATTGTCCATCTCACTGAGTTACCTGACCTTCACGAACGCCAACTGGAACACACCTCAGACAATCACACTCACACCAACAAGCGACGATATTGCAGACGGCGACACGTCAGCCACCATCACCCTGTCAGTTCTTGATGCAACAAGCGACGACACCTACGACGACGTCGCAGACGTAACAGTCGCTATCACTGTCAGCGACAACAACGCCTGTGACGTGACAGTCGTGGAAACCAACGGAACCACAATGGTTACTGAAGCAGCCACCACCGATACCTTCACAGTGAAACTTGCTGCGCAACCCACAAGTAACGTCGTCGTCTCAGTGATAAGCAGCGACACAGGAGAAGCCACAGTCGACAAAGCGACACTCACCTTTACTTCCAGCAACTGGAACACCACACAAACAGTCACAGTCACAGGAGTTGACGACGCTTTAAACGACGACAACCAAATCGTTCCGGTAACTCTGGCATTCGTAGATGCATCATCTGATGACTGTTTCGACCCGACAGCCGACACGACAGTTTCCACAACTGTAAGCGACAATGACAGCCCAGGTATAACAGTCTCGGTTGTCGGTGGAACTATCGAAGTAACAGAGAAAGTAGTGGCAGCGACGGCAACCACAGCCGGTAACACTGATTCGTTTACCGTCGTGCTAAACAAACAACCAGCAACGAATGTCGTGCTTTCGTTAACGAGCAGCGACACAGGAGAGATAACTCTAAATCCAACTCAACTCACATTCACAAACGCGAACTGGTCAACTCCACAAACCGTGACAGTGACAGGAGCTAACGACACCCAGATCGATGGAACACAAAGTGCGAATGTGACAATCTCAGTGGTGGACGCTTCATCAGATGACACCTACGACGCTGAAACAGACATAGTCCTTATCGCGACAAACGAAGATGATGACGCTGTTGTCGCCACGACTACAACCACAACCACAACCACAACCCTCCCACCGGTTGTTGTAGCCGAAACAGTGATAGCAACCGGCCCCAGCTGCGAAACAGGACCTTCCGCTGACTGCAGAGAAGCTGACCTTTCAGGGAAAGTGTTTTTCTACTCGGACCTCAGTGAAATACAACTACAAGATTCGACGCTCGTCGCAGCAACTTTTGTCAACGCAGACCTTTCAAAAGCAGAAATGAATAGAAGCAATCTTGAGAGAGCGAACATAAAAAACTCTTTCCTCTACGGCGTAGACCTGAGCGAAGCGAACATGTACCTCGCTGACATCTCCAACTCGGAACTACCTTACGCAGTCATGCAAAACGCAAACATGCTGGCTGTGAACGCAACCAATTCTGAACTGGTCCAGGCAAATCTGAGAAACGCAGATCTGAGATTCTCTAATCTCAACGGGGCAGACTTGGCAAAAGCCGACCTGACCGGAGCTGACCTGACCGGAGCTGATTTGACCGGAGCTGACCTGTCTGATGTGAACCTCACCGGAGCTAACCTCTACGGAGCGAACCTCACAAATGTGAACCTGACCGGAGCTGTGCTTTCAAATTCGACCATGTTCTTGGCAACCACCACGGGTTCTTACATGAAATACGCCGGTCCCCGTAATTCGACCCTGTCGTTGAGTGTTATCGACGGCCAAACCCGTCTCTGGGCGATGAGAGCGGGAAGCGGTATAAGTTCGGCCAACTTCCATTCCGGTACTCTCGCAGGAAACGATTTGTCAGGTCTCATATTACGAAACAAGAATTTTTCCAAAATGAACCTGAGAAACGCGAATCTTTCAGAAGCGGACCTGTCAGGTTCAAACATGACTGGAGCGGACCTAACAGATGCAGATTTAACACAGACAACCCTTTATGGGGTGAACCTGACAGGCGCGGATTTGACAAACAGTCAAATGACAGAAGCGACACTGTCGACAGCTAATCTCACCACAGCGGATCTAAGCGGATCTAATTTGAGACAAGTGTCAGCCGCCTCGGCAAATATGACAGGCGCCAACCTGACAGAAGCAGACCTTACAGATGCAAACCTCTCCAACAGCACACTTAGTTCAGCGAAACTCAGAAAGACAGATTTAACCCGGGCAAACCTGAACGGGACTACAGCTACATCAGCAAACTTCACTTTTGTAACAGCCCAAGGATCGAATCTCTCAAATGCAAACCTTACGAGCGCCACGTTGATCGGGGGAGATTTCAACGGCTCCGACATGGTTCTAGCACACTTAGACAATGCAACGATCACGCACACAGATTTCACCTCCACACTCGCTAACTACACGACATGGACCTCAGCGACATTGGCAAGACCAAAATTCAACGGCTCTGACCTGACCGGTGCGAACTTCACCAGCAGTGTGATCACCGAATTCACCGCTCTAGCAGCAACTCTAGATAATGCTAATTTTTCGAAAACGAACACAGGTCTTAAAGGTGCTGACCTTAATGGGGCATCTATGGCCGGAGCTAATGTCTCATCAATAGACATATCAGAGGCGAAAATTTCAGACGCATCACTAGCAGGGGCCAACTTCAAAGACTCGAACCTTACTTCTGTGGATGCACAAAGGTCAGATTTTTCGAAGACAAACCTCGGGGATGCCAATCTCACAAGGGCGAGATTTGATAGTTCTGATTTCACGAACTCGGATATGAAAAGCTCAGTTCTTACTCAAACAGGACTATATAGAGCAAACATGACAGGTGCGGATGTGAGTTATTCAGAATTCGACCGGACAAACATTAGAGAAGTAAACCTGACAGGGGCGAATTTAACCGGCAGTGTCTTCACGAACGTTAACCCGATGCACGTCAAATTTGATGGAGCAGACCTTACTGGTATCGTTTTGCTCCAAAGTGGATTCGATAGAACGACATTCAAAGATGCTGATCTTACTGGTGTCAATCTGTCAGGAAATAACCTTTCAGGAAGCCAATTTGTGGGAGCAAAACAAACTGATTGGACGCTTTGGCCATCATCGATTTCACCTTCTTCTTTAGAAGTTGAACAAAGAGAAATGAGAAATCCAGATCTGATATGTGACTTGACTTCAATAAATGACTGTTCAGGTGCCGATTTGAACCACACGGACATGACATCAAGGAAACTTCAAAACGCCCGCCTAATCAACACAAACCTAACAGGATCAGATTTGACCGAAGTTGACATGACAGGAGCTTTCGCCCCCGGTGCTCTACTCACTGGAGCGAGGTTGGAAGGATCAAAACTTGAAGCCGCTGATCTTTCAGGGGCAAATCTAGTTGGGGCTAAACTCCGCAACTCCAATTTGTCAAAAGCAAAACTTGCCAACGCGGATCTCAGAGGCGCTGATCTGAGAGGAGTTAACATACGCGGTGCGAACATTTCAACAACACTTCTTGCAGGTGTCCAATGGGATGGGGCAACAGTTGACACCGATACGGTGCTACCGGAAAGTGTCCGCTTAGGAGCTGCAGGTTTAGGGATTACAATTCTCAACACCACTCAACAATCGGTAGTACCTTGTGAACCTTCGATTGGCTCTATTTGTCCCGGAATTGATCTGAGCAATGAAAATCATTTCGAAGTTGATTTCTCCGGTTCAGTTTTCACTAGTGGAACCTTTATAAAAACAGATTTTTCAAATTCGGTACTTGAAAGAATCGATTTTTCAAATGGAAAACTTTGGGAGTCTCACATGAGGAATGCTTCATTAAAGTCCTCTAATTTCACAGGGGCTTCACTCTATGGAGCCAGTTTGGTCAACGCTGATATGCAAAATGCTTTATTCGAAGGTGCGAATTTACGATATGCGGACACTTATCAATCTGATTTTACTTCTGCAGATCTTCGAAATTCTAATCTTGACCATATTACTGGAAGGTGGGTAGATTTCTCATGGGCAGATTTGACCGGAGCAACTTTTGTTGAATCGAGTCTCTTCTGGGCGGACTTTGATCATGCTGACTTGAGTGAAACAGATTTGCGCAACGCGGACATGCGGAGAGCCAATCTCCAGTATGCGGATCTACGAGGGGCAGATCTGACAGGCGCGAACCTAATCGGGGCTTTCGCTAATTCTAAAACACTTTGGCCAATCGGTTTTGTGCCATATTTTGCGGGTGTTGTCACCTGGGGTAACTAAGGTTTTTCAGATTGTTAAAAGGTTCTTAATCTAAGTATCAAGACCATCTTCTGATTTGGTTTTTTTACCTATTCCGCCGGGTCCTTTGGCGTACATCCGCCACCTTTCAACTTCTTCCGCTTTAGCTGGTTCTATTGTGTCTGTGAAAGTCTCATCGTCGTATTCACCCACGATGAGCCATTTGTTGTCTTTAAACCCTTGGAGTATGTAGCTGGTTACTTTTCCACCTTTTTCAGGTTCACTCCAAGTGATTACTGTTCCAGTCGCATCTTCTTCCCAACCTATTTTTTGAAAAACCTCGAAGTCTTCTGGCATTCCAGGTGGTCGGCGTCCGAACAAAGCGAGTATCAGCATTCCAAGAGCCGTTCCAGCTAGAAGCCCCATCCACCATTTCCTTGAAAGGTAAAGCCCCGCAGCAGCCAGAAGACCTGCCCCAGCAGCTATTAGACCAGCAGGTATTTCACCATCGGAGCTTCCAGTTTCTTCTAATGCCTGTTCCGTAACTATTTCCTCTAAGCCGGCAGAAAGAGTCGCAGTGTCAGTATCAGGTGGCACCACAGTTAATTGAACCACAAGGGTGGTTGTTGTAGCGGGTGCGGTGGTTGCGGGTGCGGCTGTGGTCGTCGTAGTGGTCGTTGTGGTTGTGGTTACGACGGTGGTAGTTGCAGCAGGTGTTGTGGTTGTAGCAGGTGTGGTAGTTGTGGGTGGGACCGTGGAGGTAGTTGTTGTTGTGGGTGCGACGGTGGTCGTCGTGGAGGTCGTTGTGGTTGAAGGTGTGACCGTGGTTGGTGGGGTAGTTACCACTGGTCCGACAACCACACCTCCCAGGACGTTTATTGTCGCAACGTTAGAAGCTATTGCAGAACCGTCGTTGTAAACGGCGAGGATTCGGAATGAATGGCTACCGTCAGCTAAACCGGTTGCTATGTGGTCGAGCGTGGCACCTGAAAACGTATTGATGTTACTGAAGGAACCTGAAGTTGGGTCCCTGTGAGCTAAAGAGAATGAGGCGACGTTACCGGAGTCTGAAGCAGCCCAGTTAAGAACACCAGTATCTCCTGTGGGCGCTGCTGAAAGGCTCACAGTTCCTGAAGGTGGAGTTGTCGTCGTTGATGACGTCGGCATGGTTGTTGTAGTTGGGGTTGGAGTTGGACTAAGAGCAACATCATCGTCAGTGGTAGTGACTGTCACAGTCTGGTCAACTACCGGATCGAAATTGTCCGCAGAGCTAGCATCAACTACAGAAAAAGTAACTGCAGTAGTTTGATCGCCATCCACTGAGGTTTCATCAACTCCTGTCACCACTACATCCTGCGGTGTGTCCCAGTTTGAGTTTGTAAACGTGACTTGATTGCTGCCGACTGCCACTTCACCTGTGTCAGGAGAAGTAATTGATATGACTACGTCAGATACAGGTTGTGAATCTAATACGACTGTGACTGTGGCTGTTGTTCCCGCTTCAGAAACTGTTGCTGTTGTCGCCGAGATAGTGAAACCTGGCCCATCGTCATCAACAGTCGTTACTGTCACGGTCTGGTTAGCAAGAGCGTCATAAGAGTTGTCGGCAGTTGAACCTGTATTTACAGCCATTGTGACCGTTGTGGACTGATCACCGTCATCGAGACTGTCATCAACACCAGTTACCGTGACAGTCTGAGGAGTGGCCCAATCCGCATTTGTGAAAGTTAACTGAGTGACAGAAACAGATGCTTCACCCGTATCGACCGATGTGACATCAAATACCACATTCCCTGAAGGCTGCGAGTCTAGAACTACTGTGAAGCTGGCTGTGGTGCCCGCCTCTGAGACAGTTGCTGTAGCGGGTGTGCGTGTGAATCCAGCTACGTCACAATTGGCTTGCGTTACGTTGAGAGCATGATTTGGAAGTGTGTGGGTGGTTGCGTTTTTTGCTGCAAAGGCTAGATAAACGCTCCAACCTGTGGGCACTACACCGGTTGGGGATGCTCCGGCTCCGTCGTAGTCAACGTTGCTATCAACCCATGTTTCAGGGGTGGCGTTCTTTTTCCATTTGAAGTTTCCATCTGAGAAAAGTTTGAAAGTAATTGGGTCAGCTGCATTTGCTACATCGAGAGTTGTTTGGTTGCCAACCCAACCCACGATTTTAAAAGCTCCGAAGTATTGAGAAGATTCTGCAGTATTGCCATCATGGTCTATATTGCTTGCGACCCATAGAAGGTTATGAGTCGGCATTGTTGAAGTTCCATCATGGAAGTTGTCTTTGATGTACTCTCCGACACCCAAACCTGATGACGCAAGCGCAGAATCTTGTATCACGTACTGTCTTGTTGCGATGCCAGGAGTGTCATGATCGAAAGTCCATTCCCCACCAGCACAAAGGGGTGTAGTTTTTACCACCTCAGCTGGGAGACCTTGAAGCTCGTCATCGTCAACCGGCCCATTTACCACTTGAAAACCTGATGGTGGATTTTCTACAGTTGTCGAGGATAAGAATTTTGCGTAAGCCCAGTCCTCGTCACCACCGTTTTTGGAGCTTCCTGCAAGTAGCACATTCCCATCGCCAGCAATACCAATTGCGTAAGCTTTGTCGGTTTTGCCAGATCCGAAGTCGGCCGTTGCTTTGCCGTCTGAGCTGAAACTGGTGTCGAGTAGACCTGCCTGCGTGTAGCGTGCCACAGCAAAGTCCGTGCCAGATGCATTTGTATGGCCCCCTACGAGTATTTTGCCATCAGAGGCAATTGCTAAGTCTTGAGCTTCGTCATTGCCGCCACCGAAGTCGGTTATTGTTATGCCGTCGCCTCCGCCGAATGTTGTGTCCATGTCTCCGGTGGGTGTCAATCGTGCTACACCCCAGTTGCCTGAACCGTAACCCACTACGACGATCTTGCCATCTGACTGTATCTTCATGCCTTTCAGCACATCCGAACTAGACGACCCTAAGTCAAAGGTATGAATTCCGTCTGAGCTGAAGGTCGTGTCCCTCGTCCCAGTCGATGTGTAACGGATCACGAAGAAATCTTGGTCAGATGTGCCAGCGACCACAATTTTTCCATCTGTTTGAACTTCAATAGCGGTAATATTCGACCCGGTTGTTCCGGGAAGATCTTCGATGATTTTCCCCCCAGAGGCAAATGATGTATCGAGTGAACCGTCAGTGTTTAGTCGTGCTAGAGCGATTTCCCACCCCGCACTGCCACCGTCTTGGACCCATCCGCCAACAAGTATTTTGTTGTCAGATTGGAGGGCACCTGCTTCACATTTGTCGTTGTTGGAATCGTGGAATTTAACAAACTTTTTTCCGTTTCCGGCAAAACTCGTATCGAGTGCCCCGTTGCTTTCTCTCATTACTGCTACGCAGTCATAGTTGCCACCACTGCCTGTAGTTGATGTTCCTGCATGACCGACGAAAGCGTAACGTCCATCGCTGAGTAGCAAAATCTCGTGAATGGTGTCTGTTTTAGGGCTCCAGAAAAGACGATCGTTGGGATTGGTGAAAGTTCCATCAGATGTACCAGCAGCCCCAAAAGACAAGTTTGCCATCCGCAGGGCCTGAGCGCTCGACTGGTTGTTGTCATCTGATCCGCCTACTACAAAGCTTCCGTCTGCACGAACGGCAAGAGCGCGAAGATAGTCGGTTCCCTGAGTTCGATTCTGGACTCTCATACCGTTGCCTTGAAAGTTGGTATCTAGATCGCCATCAGCAGCTAAAGCTGTTGAACCGTCGAGAGAAATGAAAATTGCAGCAGAAAGCGAAACACTGATGAAAAAAATTAGGCATTTAAACCAAATGTTTTTGTTCGTGTACGATTTTTTGGTTTTAACGAAATCCACCTAAAAAGTTTAAGACATTGAATAAAGATTGACATGACCGGTCAACGCAAATTCATATGTTTATTGAACAGTAACTCCAATTTCTTCAGCCTCAGCAGTGCATTCTGTGAGGCTGGCTTTAGATGAGAAACAATCTTCTTCACATTTGAGAGAGTTGAAAGCCAAATCGCATAATTCCACGACTGTTTCAAAGAGTCG
>MDSX01022824.1_pt1 | contig 11576 bp, 21 predicted proteins | sample 811141 | NCBI WGS metagenome assembly MDSX01 (sample SAMN05326642, study PRJNA326480) | marine metagenome | isolation source: seawater | place: Atlantic Ocean: South East | collected 2010
AATAAAGAAACGAAAAAGGAAGAAACCTTCACTATTCCATTCTTGAAGTATTTTAACGTATACAACATAACGCAAGTTATACCCCCTCAAAAGATAGTTGAACAATGCGAGGAACTAGACGCAACTATAGCAACAAACGATAAGACAAAAGTTATACCGTCAATCGATAAATACGTTAACGCCGTCGGCGTACCAATAGCAAACAAACCCGGCGGGCGTGCTTGCTATAGTCCTACATTAGACCAAATTACAATGCCATTGCGAGGCGAATTTGAGGATACAAAAGAGAACCCTGCAACTATCTGTTACTACTCCACTCTATTTCACGAGTTAACGCATAGCACCGGACATAAGAAACGATTAAACCGAGATATGCGGGGCTGGTTCGGCGATCCGAAATACGCGTTTGAAGAGTTAGTTGCAGAATTAGGCGCCGCGTTTCATTGTCAGAAACATAATATTGAAGTCGAACCCCGGGAAGATCATGCGGCCTATATTCAAGGCTGGTTAAAAGCTATTAAGACTGAGAAAAACGGCCCTAGCGCTATTCTGAAAGCCGCTGCGCTTGCACAAGCTAGCCTTGACTATTGCGACCAGCAGCAAACCGATTCTAAAACCAGCGGCGAAGCAATCGCCGCATAATTTCGAGGTAAAACACAATGTCAGATTATAACTTTGAACAATTAGAACCAGAAATATTTGAGTCTTTATATTTTGCTCAACGCGCAATTAATGAGAACCCCTTGCCATTCAGCACAATGAAATACGAGATTGAAAGAAGTATTCATGGAGGGTATCTCGTTAACACTTATTTCGTAAAAGAACCCGCACCGGAATGGCATGGATTTTTAAATACTAAACACCGGGAGAGTTAAAGCAAATAATGAAAGCCCCTTTTGTGAGGGGCTTTTGTTATGGGTTTTATCGACTCATAGTCACGTGCTAGGCAATAGCACATCAAACGAGGTAAACATAATGTTAGTAAATAGATATTTAAAAGAAAGTGAGATTGACGATATTGCTTATAACGTCGCGAGAGGCGCTGCAAACGGCAATAACAATGCCGTTTCAACGGATTTAGAATCATTTGTATACCCTGCTATACACTACACTGAATATTACTACGGGGTTTCTTTGAATCGCTCTCAATCGCTCTATATAGCGAAACGCGCTCAAATTGATTACTCCAGCATCATCAGAACATTTAATAAAACGGGGGTGGCACTATGAGCGTTGCAAACAACAATGGATATATAACCGATCCCCTCGATATACCAGATAACGATAATTTCCATTATGCGAATTTATCGAAAACTGGATTATTTCCCGAATCCGATATACGGGAAATTAAATACCATACCCATTTTAACGCGCATAATTTATCAGTCTTACATCTAGCGCGGGTAATCGATAACAAACCCGCATTCAAAATCATGAAATCGATAATTACGATACATGAAACACTGGGATATATGCCGCCGGGATTAATGGAAGTACGCCGGGAAATATTAGAAAAACTTTTGATGTTATGTAAATGCGCTGGAATCGAAAATTACGACGCATTGAACGGAGCTTTTTAAAATGAAAATTTTATTAATAACTGATGACGATGCTTGTTTTGGTGAGGTCATATCGACAGCGGAATTGTTTGGATTCGATGACGATAAATATTTAGACGGAACCGACCCAAGGTATGATGGGGCTTATGCCGATAATATGTATATTGAGGCAATCTCACATATCGAGAGCCGAGGTATTAAAGTCTTAATTCAAGACCAATAACCCCCCCTTTAGAAGCCCCCTCGATCGATTAGGGGGCTTTTTTTTGTCTGCTAATACCCTAGATCATATAATAAGAGTTTTACTCATAGACGCGCTGTCAGGCTAAAAGAACCTTTTTTCAAATGGTGCTCGTAGTTTTCTAAGTGTTTCTCGATCTTGCCATCTTTCGATCCCCCGAAGTAGGGAATTGCCAGCCGCCGATCCAATAAGGTTTGATTTATTTCGATGCCGCCAATCTCGATTTGTGCCAGGTATCGACCGAATTTACCTTTTTTATCTCGATGCGTTTTAGCTATGACCGATGCTCCCGGTGGCAACATGCCCTTAACGTAATCTTTCGCTAATAGTCCGATAGCTTTCGTTTCCGGTGTTCCTCCTCGAATTTCAGCGGTGTCGATGCCCCAAAGCCGACAGGATTCGTTATTTTTGGTGAGGTTAAATCCAACGTCAAAATCCAAAATTATTGAATCACCATCAATCACACGTATTACTGTCGCTGGGTATATTCGATGCACTTCCATTGGATGTCTCCCCTGAGATTTTATTGATGTTTGCTTGTACCGCATCAACAAGCGCTTTAGCTGATTTAAAATCGTTGTAAAACTCCATTCGCTCTTTCGCATTATCTGGCGCCCTTATTTTGAAATCACAAAATTTACTTTTAAACTCAATCATTGTTTTCCTTCGATGCTTTCGATGCTCTAAATATTTTGTTGTAGAGCCTTGCCCGATTAGCGAAGACCTCACTTATGCGCTGCAATTCACTCAAGGTGAATTTCCGCTCTTCATTGTCCTTTTCGATGCTTTCGATGTGCTCAATGCCAAACCGTTCAATCATCCCCTTGCGCATTTCAACGAAATTACCAGCCGAGTGCTTGTTACATCGTTTACATTGTCCTGCGCAGCACTTTGGGTGGAATCGATATTTCGATGAGCCTTTACCGGAGAGAGAACGTGAAATGTAATGCCCACAGTCAAAGCCATAATTTTTCGATGTCTTTGGATTCTTTACAGTTAGCGGTCTGCCGCAACTCACGCAATTTTTGTTTTTGTCTCTCGCTCTAATGTAGGCGTTAAAATTTCTTTGTGCCGTTTTAATGTGGTCTTCCATCGTTTTGAGTCGTTCCTTTCGCTCGGTTAAATCGGCTCTCTGCATACGTGCGTGCATCTTTTTAGCCGCTGGCGACTTCTGATATTCGGTAAAGCATTCCCAAGAACAAAGCGCGACCTTAGTTTTATCCTCCGGTGTTAGAATCCCGCCCGAGGTCACTTTTGCCCGACACATCTTGCATCTCCTCATTTTGTTCCTCCAACATACGTTTTTTGACAAACTCAAATACTTCGATGAACTCCTCTGCATCGATACCATCAATTTTTATTGTCACTTCAATCGCCATTATCGAACTCCATAGCTACGCTGCGTTGACCTCTCGCCGATAACATTTGTCGTGATGGATGCGAATACAGGTTTATCGTGCCTTCAAAACTGCCGTACCGTTGTTTTGCGACGATGAGTTTTTGGCAAGCATGAGTATCGACGTACTCTTGTTCTTCGATGGTGAGGGCTTCGCCATACATATCCCGTTGAGCGATAAGGTTAGATTTCTTCTTGTTGAACCAGACTAGAAACACGGTGCTGGATAAATCGACAATAGCCCCGTTTCCCCGGATGGTGTGGCGTTGGGGTATCTGGTGCTCCCCCTCATTACGTTTTTCCAGTGCGTGATGTACCAGCATGATGTGAATATCGAGCATCCTCGCTAATCCGGTTAGCGCGACTACAAATTCCCTCTCCGCGTCGAGGTCGTTGTTGATACCGCACATCATCAAGCTATCTAAACAAACGACTTTGCAACCAGCCTCCGCAAAAGCCCTGACAATGCCTAGCGCCATCAGTGGCGGTACTGTCCCTCGATAGTCAAATCCGAAAAGCCGCTGGTCGCTGAAATTATTAAAATCTGTAATGAATTTATCGGAGGGCCGAACTCCTGAACCCGCCGCTTGGTAAACCATGATTTCGGCTAGGTCTTCCAAGTCCATCTCAAAGCTCGCAATGCCAACTTTCGTTTGTGTCATCAAAAAAAGCAGTATTTGACTGCAAAGCGTTGTTTTTCGATGTCCCGCTAGCCCCGCAAACAGGGAAACTTCTTTCTCCCTTAGACGAACCAATGGGGCCGCTTTTCCCCAGGGCAAAGTAAACCCAGCTTCGTGTCTTGGATTGTTAAGGCGATGAATGATTCGCTCGTTGATGTCAGCAAAAGAGGTAATGCGTTCTTCGCTTGCCTCGGCCATTGCTTTTTGTAGGTCTTCCCTACTAAATTCTTGTACGTCGATTCTGTTCATATCCCCATATCTTTAGGCGCCGAAATATTCCGATTTCGGCCCTTATATTTGTTTATTTGTTTTGATGTGGCGGCTTCGTGGCGTTTTCCGGGCGTTTTCGTGGCGCTTTGCTGGCGACGCTCTTGATAGATGTCGTAGTTAGTTATTGTAATAATTGAATATTTATGACGATTTACCTTGTGCAGCATGTTGGTCGTTATAGCGTTCGTGATGAAGCGCCTAATTTGGTGTTCTGTGACCCCTAATCGCTTGGAAAATTCTTTTCTACCAAAGATAAATTGCCCTTTTTTGAGCACTACGACGCGGTTATTAATGACTGATTCTCGTCTGTCAAAATTTGCCAGCAAAAGAAACTCAATCCAGATTTTCAGATACACTGGATTTTGATAAACCCAATGTTTTCTGAGATTTCGATGTAGGCATATCCATCCCGGCCCGGCTAACCCGCAGTTTTGCTGTGACGTATCGCTCGTAATCTGATTCGGATGGCTTCGTGATACTGTTTTCATGAATAAAAACTATCGTCCTCTCCAACTCAAGATCGGTATCAGAACGACCGTTGTAAGATTTGTTGAAAAACATTTCATGCGTCTTAATTCCCAGCGCCTCACATATTTCCTCGTAACTACATCCGGCGTGACAATGCACAAGCCACCTATCCCGGCCTCTGCGTATGTAAAATGAAGGAGAGCTATCATCATGCGCCGGACAGCAGCAAACCCACTGGTCTTCTGACAGTTGTTTGACTTTTTTAAGGCGATCATAGCCAGGAAAATTTGCCAGCATGAATTTCGCTCACTTCCATGCAGCGCCAATACCCTTCCGGCTCTTCAATCAGGAAAAAGGTGCGCTCTCCCTTTTCCTCTGCTTGTTCCATTTTAGAAATTGCTGGCTGCGTTAAATTCCATGTTTCCGCAACTTCGTCTTGAGTAAGGTTATAACTTTCACGCCACGGTTTAAGCGTTAACCCTAGCGTTTTCGGTATTTCAAACTTATTCACTGATTTACTCCATATTTATGAGTATTACTCATAGTTAAGTACACAAAAAAACCCATCTAGTGAGTTTTTTTGTAAACATTAATCGTAATTCGACAATCGTGGGGATAAGATTGCAATGTTTTTAATACAAATTCCTTTAATAACTTCTAAATCTTTTACAGCGCCCTTTGCCTCCTTAACCGCTTGTTTTGTGGCGTTACTCGACGGCAATAAGTAAGTAGGCGGTACATCTAACTTTTCAGCTATTGCTAAAAACGTGCCTAGATACAGAGGACTGTCCAATCCCTGCCGTTCATATTTCGCGTAGTTCTCCTTGCTCATGTTAAGCTCGACAGCCATGTCCTCCTGCGAAATTTTTAACTCTCTTCTTCTTTCTTTCACCCTGTCTTTTATAAACCTGACACTGGGATGAGTCATACACTAGTACTCCTTTGTTAAACCTAAGCCAGAAAATTACTCTTTCTTTGGCCTGGCCCCCCTGACTGCTACAGATATTAACTTGTACAGGTATTTTGGTTTCTTTTTGATATCTTCACCTAACTTTACAGTAAAGGCTTTGTTTTCCTCCGCGACAACATAATACTCACCATAAGTAATAATGCCCTCCGTAGCTGAGACTATATAAGAACAGCCTTCTGGAAATTCGTAGTCACGACCCCACGCCTTAAATTTAATGGGCGTATCACCATAAATCTCCACAACCTGACCAGCCTCGACTTTCAACGTTTTGTTATAAGGAACCGAGCAATCACTAACGAGATGTTTAACTCGCCAAAAATAAGGGAATGCCTCGCCCTCTGTATAACTGAAAAAATCTAAATCAAAATGCTCGCATATGCTTGCATAAGTATTTAGCTCGATCTTATCTTGCTTTAAAATTTGCCCTAATCGATTTTTCGACCAACCCAGCGCCAATGATTCGGTGGCTAAAGATGAGCGCTCCGATTTGAGCGCAGCTTTTATATCTGCTGCTAATTTTTCCACATTCATAACTTTATCCTGAATTTACTCTATAACTTATATTTATAATAAATTCGGACAACTTTACAAATTTAGTTATAACTTCAAATAATAATGATTATTGTTCACATTCAACCTAACGCACTATACATGAGCCTGCAAAATAATAAAACACACCATGATTGTGCATTTTGACTAAGTATTATAAAAAATACCCACTAATAGATTGTTCCCAGACTGTCAAAAAAATGACATAGTGTTAAAACTGGTTATGAGATATTGTCTTTAGATATAACCTCGGGTTATACTAAGACTATGAAAACAGATTACGAACGATTAGCCAGCGCATTTCGCAAGGAACAAATTAGACGCGAAGAGCGCGGCGAGACACCGCTAACACAAGTAGGTTTAGCTAAAGAAATAAACCTTACACAAACAGCGGTATCAAAAATGATGACTGGTGCAATGGATTTACCAATGCCTCGGGTTTTAGAATTTGCCGAAGCGTTGAATTGCCCCGTCTCTGATATATCGCCATCTGTCGCCAATCAGCTACAAGCAGCAGCCGAAGGGTTATCAGTAGCCAGTAAGATCGCTTACAAAACAGCAAAAAAAATTACTGGTAAAGACGTGGTTGATATTTTAAAACTCATTCTCAAAGGCAAAAAGCCCAAAAATGTTGAAGATTTTGAACATTGTGGCGCAGATCACGGGCCAAATACTTATTGCCTAGTTGTACAGGGCGACGCTATGAGTCCCATTTTGCCGCCAGGAACACTTGTGTTCGTGGACACTGACGAAAAACCAGAAGTCGGGAAACCTTGCGTTATCTTAAAAGGTAAAAAAGTCGTTTTTGCCACTTGGAAAGGTGACGATTACGCGGGTTTTGAAAATGATGAATATCCCACTCCACGCGTTTTTGCATTATCAAAGAATGATGCCGTTGTAGGGAAGATAGTCGAAGCGCGTCACTCCTTTTAAAATTTTTTGCTGATATGTATGAGTGATACTCATTATCTAGGATAATGGGTTATATCCATGCACAGTAGTTCTGTGTACAAAAGAGGTCTACTTATGAGCAAAGAAAAAAAGCCCGGCAATGTGCCAATGGGTAAAAGTGAATACCGCATGGTGGTGGCGAGAGTTAACGATTTCCGCACAAATACAGACACCGCTAACTGGACGATCAAAACAGAGGAAATTTTGCATGAAATCGGGGTTTGCGCCTCATTCAAGACCACCATAATTGATGATGAGGGGCGAGAGCGAGGCAATGGTCATGCTTGGGACGCCCACAACCACTCTTCCAAACACAAGAAAAGTTACTACGAGCTGGCAGAAACCTCCTCAATAGGTCGTGCTTTAGCCAATATTGGCTTGGCTGGCTCTGACGAGTATGCCTCTGCTGACGAAGTTTTCTACGCCCTGCAAGCAGTAACAGGCGAACTCAATGTTGACCAGGCGCTAGAAGAGCGCCCTGTCAACGAACCCCCTGCCCTTCATGTCGTCGAAACGAAAGAACCTGATCCTGACAGAAAAAAGGTTTTGAATGAGCAATTCAAGAAATACACAGCGCTTGCAAAAGAAGTGAAGAAGCCTACTTTCGAAAAACACATGGAGAAATTTAAAAAGTCTTTGAGTGAAGATGAGTTGACAACTTTCCAGCCTTATATCAATCAATGGATGAAAAACTATGAGAGCTGATAACCCATATCATGAGCCTGAGAATAACCCAGCGCGTATTGGTTGTATTACTGCCAGCGATTTGCTTGACGCCTTAAAGACGGCAAAGGGTCGCAAAACGTATGTTTACAAAAAAGCGACAGAGCGAATCACCAATGAAACTAAGCAAGGTTTCATATCCGCAGCTATGGTACGAGGTCAAGAGCTTGAGGCCGAGGCAAAACACGAATTAGAAATATTGAGCAAAAGACAAGTAAAAGATTTTAAACCCGCATTTATTAAACATGAATTGATTGAAGGTTTTGGCGCCTCACCTGACGGTTGTTGGGCAGATGAAAATACGTTGATAGAAATTAAGTGTCCAGAAAATCCAGCCTACCACTTAGACACAGTGAACGAAAAAATAATTAAACCAGAATACCAAACACAAATGCTTGCGCAGTTATCAGTTATGCGTTCACGTGGTTTTGATCGTTGTGATTTTATTTCTTATTACCCAGCCTTACATGAGGACGGATCGCACTTTGCTGTTGTCAGCTTTGTACCTTCTCTTGAAGAGATTATGGAGTTAGAGGAAAAAGTGATGGTGCTGAATGACGAGATAGATGCGGCCATCGAAATAGTGAGAACGCAAAAAAAAGCTACTGTTGAGTATTTAAGGAGGACTAATGGAAAAACAAAAGAATCAAAATGATGAAGAAATAAGAGAGATAGCGCTTAACAAAGATGACATGAGAATGTTGTTTAATGTGCTCAATAATTTTTATCGGCTTTGTCGAGGTCATAAAGATAATTTAACGCCCATCGATTTTGTTAAAGCAAAAGAACTCAGAGAAAAACTATCGCTGTGTTTTGACGATGTAATGGTGTTTGAAAAGCCGGGAGAAAAAGAACAAGAAATATCTCAGGTAGAGCTGCAAGACACAATCGATGATATGACTATCGTGCATGACCATTTAGATGACAAAAATTGGTCTATGGCCGAACCAGAACAATTTATTAAACGACATCAAGTTGAACCAGACATTTGCAGAGTTGGAAATGTTGACCAACTAAAACGGCGGTCAGTGGCAAAAATGTTGGTAGAAGGCAAAATTTCAAAAATAGAAAGCGTAAAACACTAACTAAAGGAAACATAAATGAATAAAGCAATGATAATGGGAAATCTTGGAAAAGACCCCGAGCTAACACAATCAAAATCGGGTTTGCCAATTTGCAAATTCCCTATCGCAACCTCACGCAAAGTTAAAGACGAAGAATATACAACCTGGCATAACGTCACAGCTTTTGGTCGGACTGCTGAAATTCTCGGGCAATATATGGAGAAAGGTCGCAAGCTACTTGTCGAAGGAAGAATCGAAAACGGATCGTATGATAAAGAAGATGGCACGAAAGGCTATACGAGTGAGATTATTGTCGATCAATTTCATTTTGTAGGCAACAAGGATAGTGGTGTAGAATCTGCATCCCAACCTGGCCTTGCTTCTCAAGAGCCAGCACAACAAACACAGGGGGTAGATTTAGAAAGCCCCCCGTACTAAATGCGGTGGCGAGTCGGGGCGTCGTCGCTCCTCGGCAGTCAGCAATGACTGTGGAAAATTGCCAAAGGCCAATGAGGGAGGTGTCCCAAGTTGGCCGTCCCCGGCATGATTTACCCGACGCTCATCGCCGCAAAGACATTATCGACAAGCAAGCTGAGCTTGGCGTTTATGTCTTCATGCCGCTGAATTGTATCTGTAGGTGCGGGTTTGATTTTGTAGACTATCCAAAGGCTTACACGACATTTATCACAGGTTGCCCGAAGTGTTTTACGAGTTATGTGGAATGATTTATGAGTGATTTCGTCACTAAAAAAAAGTTTGCTAAAGATACAGGCGCCTCTGTACGAACTATAGAAGGTTGGATATACTCCCGAAAATGGATACGTGGTATTCATTATGTGGTTGTCGGCAAAACAACCATGATTGACAAAAACGAGGTAAACACATGGCTCAGAAAACAGGATTCCCTGGCGTCCAGATTAACAACGGTCGAATCAGAATTAGAATTTCACAAAACCAAAACGGAAAGCAAACAAGACTTGAATTCTATATGCCAGGCGACCTTGGCATCCCCACACAAACTAATTTAGAAAATGCTTCTCGATTACGCAAAACAATATTGGCTGATATTGCTGATAAGACTACGCAGTTTAATAAGTCAGTTATAGAAAAAACATATTTTAACAAAAAGACTCAGCAAAAAATCGAGCCTTTAGCGGCTGATTCTTTTGCTCTCATAAGTCAGCAATGGTGGAAGTGGACAAAAGCAAAATCTGAAAAAGGAATTAAAGGTTACAAATACAGCACTGTCACGGGTGACAAACAGATTATGAATGCTGTATGGCTACCTCTCTTTGGCGATCTACCTATCAACAAAATTAGTTATGACGATGTGCATAAAGCTGTACGCAATACAAATAAAGAGTACATGGCTGATACGTTGCGCAATCATGTTTCAGCGTTAAAAAAAGTTTTTACGTTTGCCGATTCAGAGTTACGCATACCAATTAGACCAAACCCCTGCGCTGATATGACCTATCCTGAATGCGGCGAGGTGTCTGTCATAAAACCAGAAGAGTTAAAAGAACCTTGGCGCCCTGTTGAGTTGGCGGCTGTTTTTAAAGAGCTTGAAAAAGAAGATTTGCAAGTTAGAGCTTACTTCTCTGTATTCCGGGGAACGGGTATGCGAACCAGTGAAATACTTGCGCTAGAAATTAACGACATTGAAGACGACGATCTTTGGGTAACAAAAGGAGTCGTTAGAGGTCAGTTAGAAACTAATACAAAGACTTGGGTTAATCGTCGAGTCTATATGCAGCCGCAAGTGTTAGATATTGTGAACCAACTGATCGAGCGAACCTTAAATAAAAACGTCGTTAACATTAATCGCACTGATTACATCTTTCAAAATGAAAACGGTGAAAAGCATCAAAGCGCTAGATACTTTAATAAGCGTTGGCGGGCTGCGGTTAATCGGGCAAGAATCAGCCGGGAAGAAGGAAAGAAACTTTACAGCACCTTAAAGCGCCGGGGAGTAAAAGCCGAGCTTATCGAGTGCTATCTCCACGGCAAAATTCCTTATCGCAAGCCCTACAAGCTAAGACACACTCGCGCCTCAGAATTAGTAAGTAGAGGGGTTGTTGAGGAAGGAGCCATACAATTAGGTCATGGCGTTGATATGTTCATCAAAAGATACGCCCAACAAATCAAAGAAATGGAAGACAAAAAGAAGGATAGATCAAAGCTCATAAGTGAGGAGAAAATATCGTGAACGAAGAAAAATTGATGGAAATAATAGATCAAACTAATTCGTTAGATGAATACGAACGCAAACAATTAGTTATAGCGCTCATGGGTACTTTGTTAACTCCCGAATCAGCAAAGGAAGCTGGAAGCTATGCTGAACTCGCAAGCAAGTCTAGTTTACGTCGCTATCACTATTGAAACCCCACGCGGATTTAAAAAACCCCACGCGGATTTAAAAAACCCCACGCGGATTTAAAAAATGGCGTCCCGTAGGGGTTTCGAACCCCTGTTGCTGGGATGAAAACCCAGTGTCCTAGGCCTCTAGACGAACGGGACATAATCAAAAAAGGGACAAAAAAAAGGGACAATTTCATTTTTTTAACCCATTAAATTTTTAATGTATAACAATCAAACTGATCTATGTCTTTGATTTTTCACCGTTATCTAGTGGCGTCCCCTAGGGGTTTCGAACCCCTGTTGCCGGGATGAAAAAACGGTGTATAGAAAATATGGGTATTTAT
>MDSX01028333.1_pt1 | contig 11564 bp, 23 predicted proteins | sample 811141 | NCBI WGS metagenome assembly MDSX01 (sample SAMN05326642, study PRJNA326480) | marine metagenome | isolation source: seawater | place: Atlantic Ocean: South East | collected 2010
TTAAGACACAAATTTAATGTTAGAAATCGTTCTGCATTAGCAGGAGACCGTGCTGGTTCTAGAAACGGTAATGGTTATTACCATATTAGGGTTAATGGTTCGTATACTAATACTTCTAGAATTATTTGGAAAATAGTCAACGGTAAAGACCCAGACCAAGTTATAGACCATATAGATGGTAATCCGGCAAACAATAGAATCTCTAACTTAAGAGATGTTACTCAAAGAGAGAATTCGTTAAACCGTAGAGATTTTAAATTAAGAAATAATAATAGTAATGATAGAAGTATTAAGACATACTTTAGGAATTTGTGGAGAGCATTGGCATCCTAACATATGGACTGCCTTTGCTGCTTCACCATTAATAGCTACTACGACTTACTGGATTAAATGTAAGTGTGGAGGATGGTTTAATAAACATAAAGAAGACTGTAATGTGTAGTTCCGGAGCTCATTATATAGATGAGGAACATTACGAAAGAGAGCTTGATAAAAAAAAGTTTTATAGCAGACAGGATGACAAATGGGATTACTACTCTGGTCTTCCTAATCCTAGGTACTATATTGATAAGGATACTGATTAATTAATTTTGCTGATATTTATATAAACCAGTAGGTTAGTTTACTTTATTAACCTATATTTATAATAAAAATCTAAACCTATGAAGGGTACCCTATTTTCAGCTGATTTCGTAATAGATGATTCTAATAATCCAAAGTTACTAGAAATTAACACTGATACCGCTATTGGCGATAATATTATCTCAGAAAGATTAAGTTTTGACCCATTAAGAGACATACTATCAGGAAGCGATATTACAAACTTAACAGTAGTTTACAAAAACTTTCAGGACTTTTTTGTAAAGTCCTTAGAGACTTACATTTCAAGCAGTGCTACTTTTATTACTAGCTTTAATAAAGTTCAAGTAGATGATTGTACTATTTACCCTGAAACAGTTGATGATGCAGATGATAAATTTATTCTAAGATTAGCTTATGATGAGTCAGCAACATTTGATTCTTGGTATGCTAAATCTGAATTAAACTTATTTGATTTATTTCAAGGTAATAATGATCTAGCATCTGTTGTTCCTTTATATCATTCATCTTCTACTTATGGAGTGATAGATAGCTTGTCCTCTTCATTTAATGGACCTAATGTTCCTGACTTTACTTCTAAATCTGATTTTACAATGAAGGTTAACAAAGGTAACCTTACATTTTATAAATTAGGTCTTCCAGGAACTGGATCAGATTATAGAATTAATGAATTTAAATCTCACGTCCTAGCAGACGATACATTTATTACTAACTATCAGAATAGTATATCATCTTCACATGCTAGATCAATTAGAAGTGTTAATATAGTATATGGTTCAGATTTAGAAGTAGGATTTCTTGGAGAATATGAAATAGATGCTCTATTAGAAGCTCCTACTCTTCTTACTACAAGTAGTTATTCCGGAAGTGATGTTACTTTTGAAGTAAATAATAAACACAAATTTGAATTCATAACTAATTTTGAAAAAGTAGCTAAAGGTGTTGGAGGTGGAACTTATATATTAAGTGCTTCAGGAGAAGGAGTTAGAGCAGATTCAGTAGTTACTGGCTCAGGTGCTCTTTATACTTCTTACTTTATTTCAGGATCACCAGATTCAGATAACTTTGAAATCTTAGACATATGGCAGATTTCTGGTTCAACCCTTCCTTCAGGTTCTCATATATCATCTTCTATAATTGACTCTGCTGGCGTAAGAACTAATAAAGACTGGGTAATGAGAAAATTTACCTGGGAAACTGGACACGAATCATATATAGGTTCTTCAATCTTTATGGCTTCTTATGATGAAACTGAAGACGTTATTAAATTTAGAAAAGCTTATGAGTTAGATGAAGGAGATTTTGCTTATGATAGTAGCGGTAATCAAGTCAGAATAGCATCTCATTCCATAATAGTTTATGATAATCTAGAAGAAGCGAAAGGAATAGACCTTGATCTAGAAAGCGTAGATACCTACGTACTTTCAGGTTCAAATGTAGTACTCCACAACGCCTATGGAGCAGCTAGATGGTTTCCTTATACAACATGCTTCCTTGCTGGTACTAAGATCGACACTCCTAATGGTGAAGTAAATATAGAAGACATTAAAGAAGGAGATATAGTTTACTCTTACGATATTGAGAGACAAAGAAAAGTTACTAGAGAAGTTTCAGCTATTGACCATAGACATACGGTAGGTGATCATAAAGATGCTTGTCTTAAATTAGGATACTTAGATGGAGGAGTATTCGATATAATAATAGATGGAGAAGAAGCTGGATTAAGGTTTACACCAGAGCATCCTTTTTATACTGAAGATGGTTGGAGAGCAATGTCTCCTATCCAAGAGCAGGAACCTTGGTTATCTGAACAAAAAGATATTAAGATTTTAGAAAGAGGAAGTAAAGTATTAATCGACGGTATATGGAGTGAAATACAAGACTTTAAATTTCACATTACTCCTGATGATACTCCAGTATATAACTTTACTGTTCCTGGAACAAGTACTTACATAGCTGAAAAAACAGTAGTACATAACAAATAATTTATTATGGCAATATATAAAACTATACCAGGATCTAAAAGTAGAAATAGGACTACTAGAGCTCTAACATCAGATCAACAGACTAAAGCTAGAAATATAATTACTAACTTTATAACTTATTTTAAAAATAAGGTAGAGTAATTTAATACGTTTATGAAAAATTGTTTGATAGTAGCTCTTCCTAGAAGTGGCTCTACTAACTTGTTATTTAGTATTTCAAAACGAAATAAACTTAAAGGACTATTCGAACCTTTCTATAAAAGTTCTAATATCTATTCCCGTTACTATAAGAATACAGTCTGTAAAATGATAATATACAGACTAGAGATGGAGAAATTAATAAACTTTAGCAAAAATTTTGAAAAAGTAGTTATACTTTCAAGACGAGATATAGTAGCTGCTTCTGAGTCTTTTGTTGCTATGAGATTGGATAACCATTCCAATAGTCTTACAGTATGGAATAAAGTATCAGATTTGAATAAGAAACATATTCCTTACTATATTGATAAAATGACTGATTGGAGAAATTCCTTAGAAGATTTATCTAATAGAATTGGTATTAATATAGACTACTATGAAGATGTTTACTCTAATAAGTCTTTACAAGATAAAGATATTAAATTAGATCTAGAATATTTTGACCCTAGTAGAAAATTGAGAGGCAAAAAAGATTCTGTTATAATATGATTTGGACTAAAGAAAACTTCTTATCTGAAAAAGAGTGTCAAGATATAATCAACTCTAATGACCATAGAGCTGAACCTGTTAACTATAGTGAGTATATAGATAGCGATGGTAGTGTTCAATCAACATATGATGTTAAAGGAAGAGATAGAAAATCAGATATTTGCTATTTTCATGATATGTCTATTAGAAATAATATTAATCATTACTTAAGTGTAAAGTTAAATGTTGATTTCCATTCTATAGATAAGTATGAAGCTTTTCATTTTATAAAGTATAATCAATTAGATCACTTTAACTGGCATAATGATGTTACTAGGATGGGTGAATACTACACTGCCCTTATAACCTTAAATGATTCTTATGAAGGAGGAAAGCTTCTTTATAGAGATATTAATAGAAACATACAACAATTTATAACAAAGACCGGGACGCTATATTTGTTTCCTGCTAAGATATTTCATGCTGTTCAAAAAATAACAGAAGGAACTAGATATTCCCTTGCAACATGGTTTTTTAATAAGAACAAAACAGCAATATAATTTTGATAGTAGAGTTTTTTTTCGTATATTATTTAAAAAGATAATATTATGAACAGAGAGTATTTTATTGCATCAGACAAAATCAACGCTAGAATTAGAGAAACAGTTATTCCTGGTTACCATATAGTTATGGAAGGTAAAACGTATGAACAGTGCTCTAAACTTCCAACAGGAAGAGTAAAAATCAAAAGGTTATTCAATATGGATAATACTTTATCTTTAAATATCTATGGGTAAATATGATTGTTGTATCATCATGTGATAACTATACAGCTGCTGATCTTTATAATTTTGTAAGTTCCTTAAATAATACAGGGTATACAGGTAAGAAGTTAATGGTTATGTATGAGGGTAGTTACCTTACTAAACAATACTTAACTTCCAATGGCTGGAATGTTTTCCAAAAAGATTTAGATAATATTCATGTTGTTACAAAAAGATTTAAAGATATATCAGATGTTCTTTTAAACTATAATACTTCTGAACAAGTATTGAGTGTAGACTGTAGGGATGTTTATTTTCATAAGAACCCTGAGTTGTATGGTTCAAGCGATTTACATATAGGTATTGACGGAGACTACCCACTCTCAGATAACGAATGGGCTACTAAGGAAATGCTAGAGAAGTATCCTTCTGAGTATAATAAAATTAAAAATAAAAATCATCTATGTGCTGGTGTTGTGTTAGGTAAAAATGAGACTATTATTTCTTTGTTTAAAGATACATTTGATTATACATTCCAATCAAAAGTTTTCGGTAAATTTAATACCAGTGAAAATAGTACAGTAGACCAAATGGCATTTAACATACTCGCATACAATAAATACAATTATAAAGCTACCGATAGTAATTATGTAATTAATTTATCTAGCACAGCTTGGGATACTAAAAAAGAGTTTTATATTTACCATCAGTATGATAGGGTTAATAGTTTTTGGTCTAAATTAAATTCTCATATTCAAAAAAGTGTATTATGAGTAGACTTATTACTCTAGGCTGTAGTCATACTTATTGCGAGGGAGTATCAAGTCCTTTTAGTGAATCTTGGCCTGCTGTGCTTTCTAATAAGCTTGACAAAGAGCTAATTAATCTAGGAACTCCAGGAGCAAGTAATAGGAGCATACAACATAATGTATTTAACTTCTCATTTGAATTGAATGATACAGTTATTATAATGTGGACATATCCTGACAGATATCACTTTTTTCGTGATAAAAAAAGAGACACTGGTTTAATAAACATTTGGGGTAAAGGAAGAAGTGAAATTTGGTTTAAAGATTTTCATACTGAATACAATGAAAGGTTTGATAACAAAACTATTGTTAATCAAGTTAATCTATATTTAAATGTCAAAGGAATCAACGCAGTGAATCTATTAGTATCTTCTGAGTTTAAGTATTATTTTGATATCACTTCTTTAAGTACATTTGATATTGACTTTACAGAAGACTATTTACATAAATATCCACGAGGAATTGATGATTGGCATATGGGTAAAAATGGAAACTATAATTATGCTATGAATATTTATAATCATATTATAACCAAACCAATAATTTAACTATATAATGAATAATTTAGACAGGCAATATCAAAAACTTTTACAGAACGTATTAGAAAATGGTATAGCAAAAAAAGATAGGACTGGTACTGGTACTCTTTCTACCTTTGGAGCTACAATTAGACACAGTATGACAGAAGGCTTTCCTATATTAACTACTAAGAAGGTAGCTTTTAAGACTATGGTTACTGAGTTAAAATGGTTCCTTAGAGGTGATACTAATATTAAATACCTTCAAGATAACAATTGCAAGATATGGGACGGTGACTATGAAAAGTCTGGAAGAACAGATGGAGAGTTAGGACCAGTATATGGAAAGCAATGGAGAGATATAAACGGAATAGACCAACTAGAGAATCTTATCACAGGTATCATAAGCAATCCAGATAGCAGAAGACATTTAGTAGATAGCTGGAATGTAGAAGATTTAGATAAGATGACTCTTCCTCCTTGCCATTATTCATTCCAATGTTATGTAGCAGATGGTAAGCTCTCTCTCATGTGGAATCAAAGAAGTGCTGACCTATTCTTAGGAGTACCGTTTAACATTAGTAGTTACGGTCTGTTACTGTTATTACTATGTAAGGAGACTAGGTTAGAACCTGGAGAGTTGATAGGAAACTTTGGAGATGTTCATCTTTATACTAATCATTTAAAACAAGCAGCTAAACAAGTTAATAGGTCTAGATTTAAACTTCCGTTAGTTAAGTTAAACTGTTATGATATTTACAGAGGAGATTTTGATGTAGAGCTTGTTAAGTATCAGAGTCATGCTGCAATAAAAGCACCATTAAGCAACTAGTATGAAATTATTTTTAGAAATAGTCCTTTATGCATTAGTAACCTATGGAATACTTACTATAGGGTGTTAAAGTATAAAATTTTTATAGGGTATGATTCTAGAGAAGATATAGCATATCAAGTATGTAAGAATTCTATTCTTACTCAATGCTCAGATATCTCTAAAATAGAAATAATACCTCTTAAATTAGAAGAGTTAAGAAAAGATGGTCATTATTGGAGAGGAGAAGATAAATTAGGATCAACTGAATTTACTTTTTCTAGATTCTTAGTTCCTTTCTTATCTGATTTTAAAGGTACTTCTTTGTTTGTGGACTGTGATACTTTATTTCTAGATGATCCTCTTAAATTAATTGAACAAAATAGCTTAAAGTATGCTATTCAAGTAGTTAAGCATGAATATAAGCCGCTATTTAAATATAAGATGGACGGTAGAGTTCAAACTCAGTACCCTAGAAAAAATTGGAGTTCAGTAATGTTATGGAATAATAGTCATTTATATAACAAACAACTCACAGTTGAATATATTAATAATGAAGAGACAACAGGAGCTCATTTGCATAGGTTTAATTGGCTAGATGATTCTTTAATAGGTTCTCTCTCTTACGAATGGAACTGGTTAACTGATTGGTATACTGAAGGTACTCCTAAACTTCTTCATTTTACAGAAGGAGGTCCATGGTTTGAAAATTATAGAAATTGTAAATACTCTGACCTCTGGTTAAAAGAGTTAAATAGAATGTTTAGTGAGTGAAAAATTCGACATTGAAAAACATATTACTTTCCGGAAGAAAAGGATTAATCAGGCTACTATTTCCAACCCTTTACTTCCTGGTCTTGCTGTAGTAGAAATAAATCCTACAGAACTCTGTAACAGAACGTGTAGCTTCTGCCCTAGAAGTAATCCTGAAGTATACCCTAACCTTAATCTTAATATGCCAGTTGCAGTAGCTGAAAGACTTTCTAATCAGCTCAAAAATGCAAACTATGATGGTGATATTCATATTACAGGCTTTGGTGAACCTACTCTTAATAAAAATATAATTGACATAGTAAAAGTATTTTCTAAACATTTTTATACTACTATTACTTCTAATGGAGATAATATTATGTCTGGTAAGTTAAAGCTAGAAGATATCATAGAGGCTAAACTATCTTACTTAACCGTTGACTGTTATGATGGGGATGAACACTATAGTATGATAGTAAATAAACTTAAAGAGTTAGATGATACAGATGTAGGCTATAGAGTTAGAGACCATTATGATGATGGTTCATCTACTTTATTTGATGATTATAACTTTAATAATAGAGGAGGAATATTAGGAGAGGTTAAGAGTATTAAACGTCCTTGCTTCTTTCCTATGTACAAAGCAATGGTAGATTGGAATGGAGATCTTCTTCTATGTTGTAATGATTGGTCTAGAAAACAGATAGGATTAGGAAATGTAAATAAAAAAGATTTTCCTGAACTATGGAATAGCATATACTATAACTCTATCAGAAGAGCTTTACTAAAAGGAGATAGAAAAGCATTACCAGCATGTGCAGGATGTAATGTAGATGGGTGTATGGCAGGAGAAGATAGTGCAAATTTATATAGAGAAAAGTTGATAACTTGATAATTTTTTCTTATATTTAGTATATATAAAAATATTGTCCTATAGTGTAATGGTAACACGTTGGTTTTTGGTACCAAAGTTCAAGGTTCGAGTCCTTGTAGGACTGCTTAATAAAAGGTTATGCATTTAAAAGTTACTAAAAGATTATCTAAGCAGTATTTAGATAAATGTATCGAAGTATATGGTTATAGCAAACATCATGACTGTACTCCTTACTTAGAATTTCAACCATATGTTCATTCAGTCTATACTGAAGATGATAATCCTGAAGCAGAGTATATATTTGACTATAATACAATAGTAATATACTATAAGAATATAGAAGATGCAGAGCATCTAGCTCAGACTATAGTGCATGAGTACCAGCATTACTTACAGTCTCCTTCATGGATGACTCGATATTATAATATGGGATACTCTTACTCAGATCATCCTTATGAAATAGCAGCATTCAAAGCAGAGGAGAATTTTATGAAAATATATGAGTAAGTTAGAGTTTGATCCTCTTCTTACTCCAAGACAAATCATAGAGTATGGAGCTTTTGGTGGAAGTTACTTTGGAGTAGAATTACTATATGGTGATACTCAATACTGTCAATTGTTTAAAGATCTATTTGAAGGTGTAGATGAAAGTTTATACTTAACTAAAAAATACTCTCCTAAGCTTAATCAGTTTAAAACTAGATCCGGAATGGGATATGAATACTGGAAGGAGATGGGATGGATACATGATGATGATCCTTACGGTTGGTTTGAATGGTACTGTAAATATTATTTAGGAAGACGTCATGAAGATGATGATAGGCAGATAATAAGATGGCAGAACTTCTGTGGTAAAACTGGTAGATGGAAAGATAGAATCTATAATAGAATATATGAAACTAATGACTGGAAGGTAAGTCCTAGAATTCAGCAATCATTACTCCATTGGGGCTACTTTGTAAATGATTATGATTATGAACATTGGAAAATAATTAAAAGAAAATAGTAGGTTAACTGAACTATTCTTCTTATATTATTATAAAGATTAAATATTATGGTTAAGAGATTAAAAGAGTGTTCACTAGGTGAAAGAGTTTTACTAGACTGTTCAATGGTGAACGGTCATAAAGGAGTATATGAAGTAGTTGTTCGCTCTATGGATGCAGGAGAAATAATAGTAGAAACTCCTGATGGTTCTAGAGCTAGTATGGATGGGTATGAAAAAGTTCAAGAAGTTTAATTAATAAAATAAAGGTTATGAAAAAAGCAAAGAGACATTATGAGGCTTGGTCTATTGAAGAAGCTAACTCATTTCTAGATTACTATCTAGCTAACATTACAAGGAAAGATTACTCTATAGTATTAGATCAATATGCTCAGCAGGTTGATAGAACTTATGATGCTATTGCATTTAGAGTTAAAGAGGTACTTAGTATTCTTACTGAGGGAGATAAAGGGTTAAAAAAGGATAAGTGGACTAAGGAGTTTATTAAAGCTGTAGATACTAAACTTAATGATGGTTCTATATCTAAATCTAAAATGTTAATGTTATTTGAATAATATGCATAAATTATATTTAGTAGTTTTTAACTACAAAGGATCAAAGTACTTTAAGGCTGGCGTTACATCAAAGTCAGATGTAATGGAACGTTTTAAATATGATATTATAAAGCACGGTCTTACTGAGTTTAAGATTAGAAAATCTTCTTGGTTTAAAACTGAAGAAGAAGCTAAGAATGCTGAAGATAGACTCTTTACAACTATAAAAGATAAGTTTCCGGATAATAATTATGTAAATAAAGACGGTAAACATTTCTTTCATAATGAATGGTTTGAGGAAAAAGTTAACGGTATTACAGAAATGCGCAAGTATAATCATAAAGAAATTCAAGTAGCATACAATTTTATATCTGAAAATGGTGCAAGATATTACAAGGATTTAGTTGCGTAACTGAGATAAAGTTCGTATATTTAAGTATTAAATAAAAAAGGTTATGGCAAGTTTTAAAAATTTAGTATTCGTTTCGCATCCTATGAATCCTAGTAGAGCTATTATGGCTAAGTATAGATTCGATAATGGTAAGGAGTTATCTATTGTTGCTGGAGAAGGTTTATACTCTAGTAGTAGAAATGGTTTAAGAGAGTCTGTTACTGACGTTAAAGATGTAGCTTCTTTTGAGGTTATGTTTGATAATGAAGTAGAAGGATGGAAGAGTAGAGAAGATATAGATAAAATATTCGAGGCTAATGAAGTGTAGTAAATGTACTGAGGATATAAATCCTCTCAGACTAAAAGCTTTACCTGGTACTAAGACTTGTGTAAAGTGTTCGACTACTAACGCTTGGTATGTTAGAAATATTATTTCTGGAAAGACTGAGTATGCTGAGACTGAGATAATAAAAGATGCTGAAGCTGCTGGTACTATCAGAAAGATGGATCAGAGAGTAGGATGGGGTAGTAACTTATATAAAGGATGATATGAATTTTGACTATAGACCTTTACCTTCTTGTATTACTATTGACAAGAGTTCACTTCATGGTCTTGGCCTGATAGCTATTTAAGACATTGGGGCAGGCTTTTCTCTTGGTACTTCTCACTATAGGATTGACGGTAAACTAATGAGAACTCCTTTAGGTGGTTTTATTAATCATTCTGATAATCCAAACTGTTTTATAGATAGAGAATACAAGCTTAATACTATTCAACCAATTAAAAAAGGTGAAGAATTAACAGTTTACTATAGATTAACACAATAATAAAGTTAGTAGATGAAATATACTGTACCATATACTAATGTAGGCAAGGGAGGATTGCTTCATATTAACGGCAAGCATTACCATACTCCTTCATGGACGGAAGTTACCGAGCTAACAACGCTAGACGATATTATTGTCGAGCCCCGTCCGTTTGCCGAGCTATTTACGAGCAAAGACGGTTACGAGCCCCGTAAGTTTGCGAGCACGAGCAGTGACAAGATATATACCGTACAACGGGGAAAGAATGGTTTTTACTGTGACTGCTGGGGGTATATTGGACATAAGAAGTGTAAACACGTTAAACAAGCAGAAGAAGAATGGGTTACTTAGTAGTAGGAATTTTATGGACGTTTTGGCTTGAATGGTATACAACATCTCAGTTAAAATTAGAATGGAGTTTAAGAGAGAGAATCTTTCATGTCATGCTATGGCCTGTTAGTTTATCTATTTTTATTTATAATTTTTTCAATCCATCATGACTTATACTCCAATAGCAGTTGCTTTTAAAAAGAAATATGGTAAGAAAGTATACGTAAAAGAATTTACAGATCAAAGAACTCCTGATAAGATATTATCTTCTACTTCTAAACTACTTCCTAAGTATTGTGAGATTGTTGAAATAGGAGTAGGAACAAAATTTTATGAAAAATATATACAAAAATATAAAAATCTAATATAACTTCTATGCTTTTATTTAGAACTCATTATAATAAAGCTCTTCGTGTAATCAACTCTTGTGAAACCTATTATCAAGCTTCTAATGCTGAACGCTATATACAGCTTCTAGTAAATTTATATAGTACTAATCAAAATGGAGTTTACAAATTTGATAGTGATAGAATTGTAAAACACATTAACTACTTGAATCAGAAGATAATAGAAAAAAAATCAGAACTTTCTTAAAAAAAAGTTGCTAGTTCGAATTAAAGATCATATATTAAGGTATAATAATTAAAAATAAAGGTTATGACAGCAATTACAACTTATGATGAAATGGACGCTCCTGATACTACTGGAACGTCATTAAAA
>MDSX01098432.1_pt1 | contig 11562 bp, 8 predicted proteins | sample 811141 | NCBI WGS metagenome assembly MDSX01 (sample SAMN05326642, study PRJNA326480) | marine metagenome | isolation source: seawater | place: Atlantic Ocean: South East | collected 2010
GGAGTTACTATTAATCCTAATAACAGAAATATATTTAATGGTGTTGCTCTTAGAACTTTTAGGTTTCAATTTAAATTAATTCCTACAAGTAAAAAAGAAGCTCAGATGATTGATAAAATTATTAAGTTTTTCAGGGTATATATGTATCCCGACATTGGCGTTCCTATTAATCAAGCTGAAGGTATAAGCCTAACTTTAAAATATCCTTCAAAGTTTAACATAAGTATGGAATACGGCAATTTTTCTAGCAGGGGAGTTGTAGGAGAAACAAAACAAGTTGCTACAGGAATATTACCTTGCTTTTTGCAAGGTTTTGATGCGGTGTATAACCCTAATGCTATGGCCTTCCATAACGACGGCAATCCTCAAGAGGTGGATATTAGCATGAATTTTATGGAAGAAAGAGCTCTTAATAGACTTGATGTAGAACAAGATAAATTAGACGCTGACCCATATTTTAACGACCCCACATTGCTAATTTAAATAAAGATAGGTAACCTATGACATTCTTTACTAATTTTCCTTTAGTAGAATACAATTTTGGAAATGAACAATCTAGTTCTTTATTTCAAAATTTAACTACATATATTGATATAATTGATCAATTAACTGATCAGGTTGCGGTGTATGAAGAAATAGTAATACCTAACGGAGAAAGACCTGATGTGCTTTCTCAGACTCTTTATGGTACAACTGATTATTATTGGCAGTTTTATATGCTTAATGAAAAGTTAAGAATACAAGGATGGCCATTTACTCCTACAGAAGTTTATGAATATTTAAAGATGTACTATCCTAACATTACGCTTAAAACAAATTCAAATCTACAAGGAGAATTTTTTGTAGGTGATTTTATAGCAAAAAAAGATAACAATGGCACATTTGATAACCCTCCATTTAAAGGTAAAATTATTAAAAAGAATTTAGATTTAGGTCATTTAATAATTAAGCCTATTATAGAAGTTACATCTATAACAATAGATAATCCTGGATCTGGATATACAGCAACACCCACTATATCTTTTAGTGGCGGTGGCGGCGAAGGCGCGGTTGCTGTACCAGAACTTAATGATGATGGAGAAGTATCAGGCATAACAGTTATTGATGGTGGTGATGATTATAAAACTGCTCCTACTATTACTTTCTCTGCCCCTGAATTAGCACGAGGAATTACAGCTACTGGTACTGTTAATTTATCTACCTATGGATTACCCGGAGGTTCTCAAGAGCTATTTTCCCAAAAAGGAGAAACTGACTTAGGATTATGGACAGGATCTCCTGCCGCAGATCCAAACAGTTTTGGCATTGTAGCTCAGCAATCATTTGTACAATATGGAAGCGTTCATCATTACGAAGACGCTAGCGGTAATATCGTCGATTTACCAAGACAGATCGATGGAGGAGTAGATAATCTTCCATTTAGTTTAAGTAAGTTAGGATATACCGGTAAGACTGTTCAAGAACTGTTTATAGAAAACAATGATAACTTATCAAAAATAAAAGTATTTACTTCATCAGTAGCAAGACAAGTACAAGATGAATATCAAAGGCTTCTTGTTCAATGAATATGCAAACTAACATCACTCCGGAAACTTTTGATTTAACAAAGCTTGTATTAAAAGTTCCTGGAAGAAAATTTAAAGGTAGTACCGGTACCGGCGATGAAATTAATATTATCGGGCCATCAGTAGAGTTAAGTATTTTTGAACACATAAGCGTACCGTTTTTAACCGCTAAGCTTTTACTGGTTGACGATTTTGGACTATTAGATTTTCCTGGAATACAGGGAACTGAAAAAATTACTGTAGAGTTTGGGCATCCTGCTTCTTATATAAAAAATATTACTAAGACATTTATTTTAAGGGGTATATCAGGATCTGATGCATATAATGACTATACGAATGTTTTAGTTTTAGACTTAATAGAAGATATAGGATTTTATGACAGGGCACAAAAAATAAGTAAAGGGTATACTGGCACCGGTGAAAAAATAATTAAAGCTATTTTAAGAGATAAACTAGGTAAAGAACTAGATACAACAAATTGTACAGACTCATATCAATCTGCATTTAAATATGTAGTTCCTTATATCACACCTCTACAAGCATGCCAGCAAGTTTTATCTAAAATGACTACAGCCACTGGCTGTCCTTATTTTTTATATTCTTCAATTTATTCAGATAAGTTAATTTTAACGGATATGGAATCAATTTTTAAAAATGATGCTTTTAATAAAAAAACGCCATTTATTTTTTCACAAGGCCAAGCTAATGCGCCGTATAGTAACTTTCTTTCCAATGCTACATCCTTAAAAAGTTTCAAGGGTTCCGATTTAGAAGATACTTTAGAACTTGTTGAAGATGGTGCTGGAGGGATTCTTTATAATTATATAAGTATTGGAAACGAAACTAGAAATAATAGTATTCATTATTCTGCAGTTTCAGATGTTATAGAAAGTTTAGAAGCCGCAAATATAATAAAAAAAGACGAATTGTCTAGATTAATAAATGAAAATTTTATTGTGGACCCAAGCGAAAAAATAATGTTAACTTTAGGAGATATGAATTCAAAAGTAATAACTGCTATAACAACTTCAAATTATCCATTAGATAATATTTTTAGTTTTAATGAAGACGTTAGTATAAGGGACGGCGCTTTAAATGAATTTAAAAAGGCTCTTCTTTTATATCTTACAAAAAATATATATGATGTAGAAGCTCCTGGTTTTTTATTTTTACCGCTAGCTAATGATAATACAAATATAAGAATGAGTGTTGGAAATCAAGTTGAATTTTTAAACCATAAGGACACAGAAACATTTAGCAAAAATAACTCTGGTAGATATATTATGCTAGCTAAAAGGCATATATTAGATATTCCAGAAAGAACCCATAATGTATCTTTACAATGTGGTAGAATATCCAATCAAACTTCTCTTAAAGGATAAAAATGTATTACGGCGATGAGACAAGGTGGTTTTTAGGTACAGTAGTTGCTGTTAGCGCTCAGCGCGCTGTTGTAGGAAAAGCTAAAATTAGAATTCATGGAATCCATGGGCCAGAAGTTGCTTTCCAAGATTTACCTTGGGCAGACTGTATGCTTCCCACGACAGAATCTGCTATATCAGGTATAGGTAAAATACCACAAGTTCTCCCTTCATCGACCGTATTTGGAATATTTGCTGATGGAACTTCATCTCAGTCTCCTATTATAATCGGTACTCTTAATAAATTTGAAAGGCCGTCAATTGCTCAACAGAAGTTAGCTGGTCAATCAGGTAATGCTGCAAGTCTTGCCGATAATAACATAGGGCGAGATGGAGTATTTATTCCTTTTGAGTTACAGCAGAGCTATAGTGAGAACATTAGTACTGCTCAAAAAAGAGTTTTAATAATGCAGTTTTTTACATCTAATAGATTATCTCCAATAGCAGCTGCGGGTATAGTGGGCAATCTACAGGCTGAAAGCTCTCTTGATCCTACAAGGCCAACTGATGTAAAAGGAGAAGATTCTTGGGGATTAGCTCAATGGAATAATTCTCCAAATGCTGGCTATCGTCAAGATAAGTTAAGAGCATTTGCTAAACTTCGTAGTAAACAACCAGATGATTTCTTTTTACAATTAGAATTTATTTTACATGAACTTAGGGGCGAAAAAAACTCTCTTACAAATGGCGCAGCATTTGCAAGTACGTATACAAAACTTGTTAACTGTAATCGCTTTGAGGGAGGAATAAGTAATAAGAATTCAACATGGGCGTTTCTTGACAAGTACGAGAACCCTAAAAATAAAACTTCTAAATTAAAGAAAAGAGAAGAGTTTGCCAGATTTGCATTCGAAGATTACAATAAAGCTCTTTCAAGTTCAATTAGTGGGTTATAATAATGTCTTCTCAATTTATTCATAGTATATTTTCTAATTTAAGAAAAGCACAAAATGCCGAAAAAAGTTTTTCCCTTCTCAACCAGCTACAAACTCAAGCTGCTATTAGCAAGGTTTCAAAAGCTGGCGTAACAGTAGGAGATAATTTTAATGGATTTGTTTCTTTAACTGGTACTGATGACGTAATAAGTTCAGTAGCAGGATCTTCTCCTACTCAAGTTACTGGAGCTTTAGTTTTAACTGAACTTACTTCTACCAATAATTCTGAGATTAGTACTAAAATTCTTAAAGCTGTTACAGAAAGCTCAGATATTACTACCTTAACTGGTAGTTCAACTCTTGCAAGTTCAGGCCTACTTGATGATGTGGTTATCTCAGCAGCGCCAGAAGCGCAAGCAAAAGTATTAGCAGATATTGTAGGAGCTTCTAACTCAGAGATTAAAACATTAGTTGGTAAAAATATTGATCTTTCTAGTCCTTTAAGCCCTACTGGCTCTATTAATGCAATGGATGATTTTGAAATCTATGGAAAGTCATTTCTAACTTCAAGCTTTGACAACTTATTTTCTTCTTCCAATACGTTAAGCAAATTAAAATCTGGTATTGTAAATAATTTTATATCTAGTGCTTTAAACGTTATTACTAAAAACTCTGTTGGCTTTAATTCTATAATGGACAATATCGTAGAGGACAATTTAAAGCCAACTGAAAATGCACTTCAAAAAATGGTTCTTCCTGAAAATAATAGATCTTTATTAAGTAAAAAAAATAAAATCCTGCAGTTGATTGCAAATAAACAGTATTTAGAAGCTTCTAATATAATTACTCCTATTAGTAATTTAAGTCAAAGCGAAATAATATATCAATTAAAACTAATAGATGTTTCTCCAAGTAAAAACTTAGTAGAAAATATAACGGTTAGTTCTATACCGGCTAGAGACTTATCTAAATTAAAAAATAATTGGCAAGGTAAAAATACTTCTCCAGTTTATTTTAATAATGCGTTTGCAAATGAACGAGAACTATTAAATGAATTAGGTAACATTGAAAGAGACGTAACTGAAGTAGTTATTTTTAGCACAAACTCTCCCAATGATGTAATGGCAAACGCTTCTATATTACAACAATTAGCTATAAATAAAGGCTTTGATGGTACTGGATATCATTATATATTTACACGTACAGGGGATATTCAGCGCGGTCGACCAGTAGATCTTGAAACACCTGAAAACGTCAGTCTTCCTAACGGCCACCACGAACGATCAATAGTTATAGCTCTTGTAGGAGGAATAGATAGAGAAACTGGTGATGGCGTTAATTATCGTGATTTTTACAGTTCGAGTTCCTATACTCAGCAACAAATAAAACAGCTTAAGTTATTTTTAAAATCATTATATGCTGTAAAACCAGGTATTCAAGTTTTTGGTATAAGTCAGGTAAATGATAATATACCTGGTCCTCATTTTGACGTGGACGCATTTATAGTAAATTCGTTTAAAAGAAAAAATAGACAGAACTATGATCCTAGTACTAATCCTCCATTAAGCAGAAAAGATTTAATATAATGCCTGAAATTTATTCTGAAGAAGATATTAAACAAGATGTGGAAAATCGCTCTTTAATTCAACATGAAGATCCCAGGGGTGAATTCCCTTCGGCTGAATACTTTAATTCTTCTAGTGTTAATTATGCTGCTACAGGGTCTAAAAAGAATGAACTTTATTTTAAGGGTAAAGCCGCAGCTGCGATATTAGAAGAAGAGTCAGAGGATATTATAGCTTCTGAATACCCTTTATGCCAAATACAGCAAACTATATCAGGTCATATTATTGAAACCGATGATACTATAGGCGCTGAACGTATATTAATAAGGCATAATTCAGGAGCTGGCGTTGAATTAACTAAAGATGGCGGAATTAAAATAAGCTCTCTAGATAATCAGATTAATGTTACTGGTGGGGACCAGACTATTATAGTTGAAGGTGAAGGCCAACTAATTTACAAAGGTAATCTTAACCTTAAAGTAACAGGCAATTTTAATGTAGACTGTCTTAACTATAATGTTACGGTTAGAGGTAATAAAGTAGAAAAGATTCTTGGTAATATCAAACAGTCTATTGCCGGTAATATAGAGAAGTTAGTTGGAGGTTCTTATGTAAAAGCAGTTACACAAGCAGTTACAAATACTTTCCTTGCTGGTAAGAAGCAAAATATTAAAGGCGAATATATTAATCGAGTAGAAGGCTCTGCAAGATATTCTACAAGCGATAATACTAAAATTACGGCCGAAGATAAGCTTACTGTATCTTCTAACAACATGAATCAATTTGCTAACTCTATGGCAGTTACTGCTAAGTCAGGTACTATTGGTAACCCTAATATGGTATTCTCAGGTAAAGGTGCAGTATTTGAAGCAGGAGTAACTGCACCTACATTCCATGGTGATTTAGATGGCACTGCCACCACTGCAACGGTTGCTCAGTCTCAGAACTATGCAGATCCAAGTACTGGAGGAGGAGTTGGATCAGCAGGAACTATTACTAACACTGCAACGCCTGCTATAACTAAACCTACTAACTCAATTATTGACGATTATCTAACTAAATCAGCTGGCGGTATAAACAGAGTAAAGATTGATGTAGGAGACTTTATTAAAAATTATCTAGATAGAAGTATTGATACTGGTGGTATTTCTAATTCTGATATCGACGCTAGTAAAGCCAGATCACGTCTTAGAGATATTTCAAATAGGAATAACTCTGCGTTTATATCTCATTTATTATCAGAAGGAGTTATTAGTAGGGAGTGGAATTCCCCTATACCTAAAGGTACTGGTAGAATTATTTCATCCGATGCTACTCCAGTGTCTTCTAGCTCAGATATGGATAGAATCGGATCTCAAACAGAAAATAGACTATCTGCATTTATTCCCAAAAGAGCTAATCCTCATATTCTACCTGAAGAAGTTTATAACCCATATAAGCAAAAAGAAATTACGGCTACAACTAAATTAGCTGAAGGTATTACATTATCAAAATTTTTAGGTTCTGATGATCCTACTAATATTGATTTTATTAGAGATCAGTCTGTAAGAGTAGAACTTGCAAAATATTTGTATATTCATGCACGTATTATAAAGTTGATACAAGATAATAAGACAGAATTTAAAGACGTAAACTTAGAGGTAGCAGAAAGCATTTATAGACCAGGCCCCTCTGAAACAATTACACCGGGTTCTTTAAATGATTTAAAGTTAAAAGGTCGTACAGTTGTCTATAATGTAGTTGATAATAGCGGCAGATCTAATCCAAGTAGAGCGTTTGAAGTTGCAGTTTTCTTAAAAGATAATTCAGTATATGATGAGTTTATATTATCCTATGACACATTAGACTTAGACTTAGACACCGGCAAAGAGCTTCTTTCTTGTAGAATTATTATTACCTTGCCAGAGATAGATAAGAACTGGGTTGGAATATTTAATCGTAAAGTTAAAACTGAATTTAACTATAACGATCTTACCTCTGGAGATATGGTTGAGGTATTACCGGAAAGTAGATTTGAGTCTGAATTTGATGGCGTTCTTTCTTTAGGAGAAAATTATGGCATTAATTTAAGTTCAGCAAATAATCCTTATATAACTAGGCAAGGTGATAAAACTCATCCAAGTATCGCCTCAGGAGCAGTGGATAATATGAATTCATTGTTAGCTAATCAATATACTCTTATGCAGCAATATTATGGAGGTAAGCTTATAATTAATGATGCATTACCCAAAGCCAATACTTCTAGAAAAGTTGCTAGAGTAGATAATGGTTATAATCAGCATTGGTTTGGAAAGGCCTTGGATATTAGTGTTGCAGGGATGAGTAATGCGCAAAAAGATAAACTAGTAGCGGCCGCTACTAAAGCTGGATTTAAAGGGTTTGGATTTGGTAATACTATTTTGCACATTGATATTGGCGTTAGAAGAGTATGGAGTTATGATAATACGCATTTTGCCGGCCGTGAGGTTGGAAGCATTCGCCAGCAAGATGGCTATTGGTTTAGATATGTTAGAGCAAATGCTGCTCATTAGGCATATAAATAAAAGAAAAACGGGCTAAAATGACTAATCGAGTTTTATCAATTGAAGACGGAAATTTAGAGCAAAGTTTTGTTGTCTCTAAAGTAAAGACATTTTCTGATATTGACGTTTCGTTTACTGCGAAGCCTAATGGAGAAATATATAAAAAGATGGACGCGGCTGCTGTAAAGCAATCGGTAAAAAATATTGTACTCACTAATCATTTCGAAAAGCCATTTCAACCATATTTTGGTGGTAATGTTTCGACAATGTTATTTGAGATGGCAGATGGAACCACAACGTCATCTTTAAAAAGAACAATTAAAGATGCTATAGAATCTTATGAGCCAAGAGCTTTAGTTCAAGAGATAAATGTAAATTCTCATGCGGACTATAATACAATAAATGTTACTATAGTATTTCAAGTAGTAAATTCAAGAGAGCAGGTTACGCTATCTACAACACTTTCAAGGTTAAGATAAATGGCAACAACTATAAAATCAACAGCTTTAGATTTTAATAACATAAAAAATAATTTAAAATCTTATTTAGCTAATAAAGATGAATTTAAAGACTATAACTTTGAAGGTGCAGCTCTTTCAAATATTTTAGATGTGTTAGCATACAATACCCATATAAATGGTCTTATTGCAAATTTTGCTTTAAATGAATCTTATTTAAGTACGGCTCAGCTTAGAAGTTCAGCCGTGTCGCTGTCAGAAGGCCTAGGGTATGTGCCTGATACTAAAACATCTTCTCAAGCTAAAATTCGAATTTACTTTACAAGTACTGATACAGCAAGAACTAAAAAAATTACTCTTCCCGCTTATACTAAATTTACTAGCGAAGTTGACGATGTAACGTACATATTTTCTACAATTGAATCGGTAGAAGCAGAAGATGACGGAACAGGTTTTTACGAATTCAAGACTGCAGCTGGTTCTAATAAAATTACTGTACACGAAGGTGAAGTCAAGGCCAAAAACTTTCTTGTAGGAGAAGTAAGTGATAATCCTGTTTATGTGATTCCAGATCCTAATTTAGATGCTGATACGGCAATTGTTAAAGTATATACAGATACCACTGGAAATGATTTTTCTACATATTCTAATATTATTAATGCTAGAAGCATTAGTTCTAGAACTACCATTTATATCTTAAGAGAGTCTCCGAATGGCAATTTTGAACTATCGTTTGGTGATGGAGAAACGTTTGGCATCGCACCAGTAGCTGGTAATCGGATAGAAATTCAATATATTTCTACTAATGGATCTGATGCTAATGGCGCTACAACATTTTCTCCAGTGTCGCAGCTTACAGCTGGAAATATTACTGTAACATTAAATACATCTACCTTTAATAATTCTACTGGAGGAGATAATAAAGAGACTATTGCCTCTATAAAGAAAAATGCTCCTTTTCAATATGCTTCACAAAATAGAATGGTTACGGCTTCGGACTATACAGCTTTAATTTTAAGACAATATTCTACACTAATTAAAGATATTACAACTTTCGGAGGACAGGATGCTCTAGAGCCTGAATTTGGAGCAGTATTTACTTCTATCTTATTTGAAGATGGTGTAGATGAAATAACTAAATCAGAAACTAAAATTAGTATTGAAACATTAGCGGAACAAGTAGCTATTTCGGGGTTTAATATTAGATTTGCAAATCCAGTTACTACTTTCATTGAATTAGATACGTTTTTCCAGTTTAATTCATCTCTTACAGATCAAACATTAAATTCGATAACATCTAACGTGGTGGGCACTGTATCTAATTATTTTGAAAATACTGTCGGTGGTTTTGGGCAATCGTTTAGAAGATCAAATCTACTTACGTTGGTTGATGACGTGAGTACTGCAGTACTATCTAGTAGAAGTAATGTGCGGATGCAACAAAGGTTTGTACCTTCTTCTCCAAACTTAATAGCAGTAATTAATAATATAACTAATAGCAGAATTGCTAATAACGCTGATATTCTTAATTATGTAGTATCTTTAGTAACAACAGGTCAATATGATAGAGCTGCTACCTTTTTAATTAATAATAATTATGCTACATCGGTTAATTTTAATACCGTAAGATCTGAGTTATTATCAGCTTCTGCCTCCACAACTCAGACAATGAAATTTCCAGTTTCTATTGCTACTACTGACGATGATGAATATATAATTACGAGTAGCTCTTTTGTATTAAATAATAAAACATGTATTATTAGAAATAAATTATCAACTAGCGATTTGCAGGTCGTATTAGCTTCTGGAACAGAAGTAGTAGTTGATAATATTGGTTCTTTTAATTCTGTCTTAGGAACTGTTACGGTTAGCTATTTTAATCCACAATCAATAATTGGAGGATTTAGTTATATAAAACTAGCGGCAGTGCCTTCAAATCAAAGTGCTATCACTCCTACAAGAAACGACCTTCTAGAATATGATGCAGATGCATCTATTACTAGAGCGGTATCAACGAATGCTCTTAACTAATGTCACATAAAAGAGATTTAACCCTAATTGATGATAATCGTAAATTACTACCATTTCATCGGGCTGAAATAGAAAAGGTATTACCTGATCATATAGTTCAGGATAATCCTAATCTTATAGAATTATTTGAAGCTTACTATGAATGGATGGAAAAAGATTCTAATCCTAGTGGTATACTTAATAGAGCGTATTCGACAAAAGATGCTACTACTATACCCGAAGCGCAGCTTCCTTTTTTAGAAGATGAATTACTATTAGGAGATGCCTACTTTGGGGGGTTTATTAATAAGAGAGAAGCTGTAAAGTTTTCAAATTTTTTATATAGATCTAAAGGTACAAAATACAGTATTGAGCAATTTTTTAGAGGCTTTTTTGGTTCTGATCCACAAGTAATTTACCCTAAAGAAAATGTTTTTAGAGTTGGGCCTGGTATTGATTTTGAAAAAAGTAATGTTAATACTTCGGGAGAGCAAATAAAAGCGAACGCTTCTAATTTAGGACCAGAATCACTAAAATATATTACAGACGATAAACTTTATCAGACACTGTCATTACTAATTAGAAGTACTATTCCTGTAGGCAAATGGTTAGATACTTATAAATTGTTTGTACATCCTGCAGGTTTTTTTATCGGCTCTGAGTTAATTATTGAAGCTTTTAATATTAATCCCCTACCGACTCTGCAAGATGATGTTGGTGAAAAGCCAGAAGAATATATTTCTATTCAAGTTGTAGCTTCATTTAATATAGCCGCTAGCGATGATATTACATTGTTAAATCCTGGAGATGCGGTATTTACAGTGCATCGTCAAGATGTAAATACTACTGCAAAACTAACTTCTGATATTCCGTTATCATCTATAGATAATTACACATTACAAGAATTCTTGTCTCCAAACTCTCTTACTATGGATGATTCAGATGTTATTCAAGTGGTTACGTTTGATGAAGATTCAAGTAATGTTAGATCTAGAGATTATATCTCTACGTTCGATAAAGGTATATACGATACTCAATATGATTCAGCTAATTAGCACAATTACTTATATAAATAAAGTTAATCAATTAAGGCATAGATATGGTTCAAGAAGTAGTTAATGTCGGCAACGCCGCGAATGACGGTAC
>MDSX01093391.1_pt1 | contig 11559 bp, 10 predicted proteins | sample 811141 | NCBI WGS metagenome assembly MDSX01 (sample SAMN05326642, study PRJNA326480) | marine metagenome | isolation source: seawater | place: Atlantic Ocean: South East | collected 2010
CAGTATAGAGTGACCCTCTCCTGTTGGGAATCAGGGCTGCCTAGCAGCCCCATCTCACTTTTCCATTCTCAGTCTAAGTCAGGAACACTGCCATTTCCCGTGAGAGAAAGAAGAAAGACGACCCGGACCTTCGGATTGCCCGCGACGAAGCCCACGACCTTGGCGGGGTAGTAAGCCGTCGCCGTGCCCACGTCCCACTGCGCCAGGACGACCTCGCCGACGTGGAAGCCGACCTTGCTCCCGCCGCGCGCGTAGGGCGAGACCAAGACGTCGCGCTAGCGTACTCTACTACAGTATAGTCATGGAGATAGAGAGAGAGAGAGGGAGAGAGAGCAAGATCAGTCTATATTCCTTGCAGTTAACCGCTCTTATTTCAGCAATTGATACACTTAGTGAACTCAATAAAATCCCTCCTTGGGACTCCATGAGCTTAGTATCATGGAGCAGACTAATTCTTTTGACAACTACGCCCATTATGTGCAAGAAGAGGCATCTCGAGCCAGCTACAAGCCTGGTCCCGTTCCTGTCGAATGGGAGCCACAGCTGCCCCAGGTCGATTTTCTTACCCCTCAGGATAGAAGACCCTATATCTTCTGTCTCTCTGTATCCTAAATATCCTGGCTGACATATCCTGGCGGCTATCCCTGCACATATTGTGTCCATCGACAGCTCCTCTGTGCGCAAATCGAAGCGATCGTAGGATATGCCTTCCACACGAAGATTTCAGCGACCCGCTACCGCGCCTCCACCGCGTGGAACGAGATCAAGTTCTCTACGATCGAGTGCCTTCGCAGCAAAAAAATCTTTGCCCTTCTGTACCGATTCGCCACCGAAGAATGCGCAAATTGAAACAGGAACAGGCTCTGCCAGAGCACATCGCAAGGCCGTAGTCACAAAGTGGATGAAAAGTATCGGGGGTATGCACTCGAAAAATCGTAACGAGCTAAGCGTCGTTGATTTGAAGCTTTACTCTAAAATTAGGTGCATCGCATCCTCACAACAGTTTGGCAAACACCTTGTATACTAGGTTTCTTTTAGCAAATTACTGGCCGTTCTTAGAGCTGACCGGGCACGAGGCAGAATGTGCCCCACGCACAAATGTAGAGATTTTGAAGGTTGATCTGGGCAAGCCAAGACAGATACTAGCCGCTACATTAGATACACTAGTCGCAGACCTTCAGAAAGGTGGCATGGTTGGGAACACACTTCTGCGATATTTTGCTGAAGAAGACGTGGCCTTAATAGCTGTGTCCAGAGTGTGAAAGTTATCGAACGTACCGGTACCCAGGCCCCCACCGTCCCACCGTCGCCAAGCCTGGCATTTCATGCTAGCTGCTTTCCATCAAAGCTGTCGACTGTCGTGGCAATGCTCATACTTGATCAAATCGCAGATCTCGACAAGGACGCATTTCCTCTCGCACAACTCATCGCACTTGCCCGTGATACGATTACGGCTGCCATTTTCCCGCCGAATGGCTACACGGAAGACCGGGTTTGCCCCTTCGATACTACAGGCGTGCCACGAAGATACTTGCAGACACCGTACTTTGAGACTCTGCATGAAGCGCGGTTGGCGACTCATGTCTCTCACAAGGCAGGCGCAGATCGGGAAGATAACAGCGCGAGCGCTTTTCACCCCACGACGCGAAGACCCTCTTCATCGGTGTCAAACTCGTCGTCTTGCGGCGCAACAGCGCCCAATACTGGCCTGCCCTGGCTCCATGTCATGGATCAGATACACGCGTTACCTCGGTCGATGCGACGCGCACTTTTCTGCGGCATTGCCGCAGTGCAGTTCTGTGCGCAAGATCTACGTAAGAGTCTTTCATTATGCCTTTGACAGGTACGACCGGGCTTAGACGACATTACAAGTGCCATTGTCGGATCTCCAAAATTCCCTGGACTACTTAAAGGTCCGATGGGAGCAGCAGCTCCAGAATCATGGCTGTGGTCATCAGAGCCAATAATCATATCCGGGAGAAAGTTAGGAGACGAATCTACATCTTCCAGGCCATCGCAGCCTCCGAAGGTGTCCCAATCGGAGCAACGACAGCATTCGCAGAACAAATTGAATGGCGAAAATGGTGATTCAACCAATGAAATTACAGAAAGGCCCGAAGATGGGGCATTCAGTGATCTTCTATTACGAATCATTCTCGCGGTAGATCCCAGCTGCCTTGAGACTTTCTTGCGGACTCTAGACACTGATGCACTGGGCACTCTTGTTCCGATGTTTCTCCGTCCATCTCTAAATGCTGCATCGAATATAGGCACGGGTAGTCACGACATGCCAGATCATCGACAGCTCATTGCGCTTCTGAAAGACAAACCCGCAGCGCTTGTTGCCGCCATTGATGGTCTCTTCTTTCCAGGCGAAGAAACGAGCATGTCACAAAAAGGGCCATGCGCATTACAACGTGGGAATGAACCTGCTAGTAGCGGCTCTCCGTGTCTAAATATGTATCATTTATCTTCTCAATTCCCCACTACTGAGGTAGGTTTTGATCCCCATCGCTGTCAGATATCAACTTGCCAACCGGACACGTACTATCAACGTGGACTGTCAGCAGATATGACTGCTCGGGAAGTTGGATGTTTTCTCAAAAATGTAGGCCAAGCAGGTCTCTTTGCTAAGCTCAACGCCGTGTCACCCTTGTTTGGACCGCGTCTAGTGTGTGAGACGAGATTCAACGATGGAGACCTCCTCATTGGAGCCATCACGTGTATTGAAGATGCATCGTTCCACGAACGCCTGTGGGAACTGTTCAAGTATCAATCGAAGCACCAGTCACCTGAGGCTAAGGTGGTTGAAACGTATGACAATGCCGCAGTCTCGTCTATCCCTCCAGGTGTCAACTGCGCAAAGGATGATGAGTCAAATTTAGCGTCCAAATCCCCTTTGGTGTCAGCACTAACAAAGGAATTCGGAAACAGAATTACTTATGCCCACGACACACTAACATTGCTTCAGGCAACTGAGGATGCTGAACACACTCTCATCCTTGCACCGATTCGTCGGCAAGCAGCGATCATAATCCAGGCTGCTGTGCGCGCCTCTATTCAAACGAAGCTTCATCTATGCTCCTGCAGTACAGGAACGCAGACCGACTCTTCTCAGCCGCGGACACCCTACAATATCGACATTCCTGGATCCATGGCTACTTTGAATCCATTTGACGCAACCCGTGATGATATTCATGCTCTGCGCCTGCGTGCATCTGCGTATGGGTTCGACAGGAACACCGGGATCGAAGAATATATAGCAAAGCTTGGAACTCAAATAGACTGGACCACGTGGCGCAGTAGAGCACTCAACTTAGGATTTGGCGACAATATTGACGCCTTTTTAACCATGCATGCATCCTGTGTCGAATGGGACAGCCTCCGCTATCTTGCACATCACGCTGGCTGCGAGGATAATGTCGAGAAATTTCTTGAGGATAAAGGTGCTACTAGATTTGTTCACTCCAAGGTATCGGCTAAAGTTTCTCTACCTGATACCTTGCAAAATGCTGAGTTCTCGGAGGTCGATGCACAGAAATCCGACTGGGCCGCCTCGAATGTCGCAGAGAGCTCGCCTATATGTAAGATGTACGCGATAGCATCTGCCAATATTGGAACAGGATCTGATTCACAATTTGACAGTTCAAAGGATAAATCCGAGTTGCTGGAAACTGACATTGTCTTGCAATGCCCCGGCCGTGGCAATGATGCTCGCTCAACCACCACCATAACGGCCAATTTATCTCCCTGTGATATACTTAATTCGACTGCCAGACCCTCCTTAGATAACCGCGCATCATTGCATCAGAGGACATACATCGATGGCTTATGCGGCCCCACCGACGCACCCGATCTTTTTTTTAGCAGGAGTGAGATTGATGCAGGGGCTAGCAGCCGGCCAAGTACGCAAACACAAGCCCTGCGTCTTGAGAGCGGGACTTTTTCACATCGAAGTCCCGACGGGAATCCCAGATCAGGTACTTCAGTGTCTATTCTAGAATCGACAGGGGGGGATTCTATATCTGAACTATTCGTACCATGGGCCAACTTCTTGTGCCCGCAGTGCTCCTGGTCGGAACGCACGAGTGCAAGCCAAGCTCAGGGAATGAGGGACGAATCGACTATTTGGGGTATCGCAAAATCAACTGACGCTCGGGTGGCAAGTACTTCTCTTATCGGGACCGTAGAGGAACAGGCGCCACCCGAAATGTCCATGTACAAGGGCCCTCCTCTCCTCGACTTTGAGAAGCGAATGATTTCAACGCCTTCACAACCTCAAGTTGATGTCGAGTTCTCGCCATATCTCAAATTGCTCGTTGGCAAGGTGGCAGCTAGTACGCTCTCGAATGTCACACCTCTTTCATTGGAAGCATCACTTCTCCGAATAAACCGTATCCTTGCCGATAAGGCTACTTTAGACGCTGCCGTGGCAAGGGATGGGCATGTGCCTCAGTCTCTACCAGGCTACATCTCGAGCTGGCACGTGATGCGATTTGGACAGAGAGATGCAGCCCGGCAACACGAAATACGACTTCGCGCGCGTGTGCTTGCCTTTCTTGGTTCCTATCGTAGGATGACCACCTGCCACGACAGCACTAATGAGACTTTGGACGCCTTCGCCAGGCACCGTATGCGCCAATTTTGTGACTTGCTTGGTGTGTCCCCGGTGCGTGCACCGCTTTACTCACCCCTCGTCCAGCATCAATTCATAATCCTTCTCTGGCGATTGTTTCCGGGCGACCCTCGCTCAACAGCTGATGCACTTTTGCCCGCCCAATTAAGACGCAGGGAGAACACGGGCTCAGCGTTTCAGAGTCGGCAGACAGATGTAGTCCCACTATCGCGCGTTGTCTGTGCACTGATTGGCTCCGGTCTCAACGTTGATGTCGACGAACCGGTTACTTGGGACGCGCCATACCTATTGCAGGTTGCATCAGAGATGCAGCTCAAACAGCTTCTCAAGAAAGCCCGGGCGCTTCCTCAGGTGTCACGCCGCGACACTTCTGGGGCGCTTCTTGGCCGAGGTATTGCAGTAAATGATATTCTCGACCTTGCCCTTAATTTTATGTTTGATCGAGCTAAAGAGATCCAAGGGCGCCTGCGCGCCAGTCTCAAATCATTTAATCGGAATGGTGATGAGTGCTTCTCCTGGTTTGAGTTCTCAAGTCTGCTTAAGTCCCTTGATGCAAAGCCGAATCTCTCCTTCGAGGACACCGTTCAGCTGTTTGAAGAGGTCCAGGGAGACACTCCGACCGTCGCAGATCAGGCCAGCAACAAGGAAAGCAATACAGAGAGTGAGTGTGCATTCATTGACTCGGTGCGGTTTGCTCGTGGTGCGTGGAAGTCCGGTGTGTTTAAGCATGTGAATAAGACAAAGAGACATAATCCCGCGTCGACGATGGCGCTGCAGGCAGGTATTCGGAACTGTCGTGCTTTGTGCACAGTATCTATGGACCATCAGCCCGATATTTCTGTGGCGGTAAAATTAGAATCAAGTTCCAAGTGTCTCGCCGGGTCCGCTCCTAACGCAAAGCTTAAAAATGCACGTCGCACGGTGGTTGCTGATGCCATTAAGCGTCAAGGAGGTACTAGCTGCGTATCGTTTCAACAGAGCAGTGGCTACAAGAATTTTGGACTTAAAAGTGCCTCCAAATCCCTCAAGTCTCATCCCTCTGGCTGCAAGGTCACTCATCACAGTCCCTCTAGAGGTGTAGTTTTTGCACGCCTGAAGCACAAGCAGTTTGCATCATCTGCGATACCGGCAGCTACCGGATCTTCATTCCAGGTCGAAGTTCTTCAAAACAGAGCGGCAAGGAAGATTTACTAGTTACAATGTTGCTTTCATGTTAACATTTTGGAAAACGCTCTCATGAGACAGCCCTGGCCAAGGGGCACCTTGAGCAAGATGGCGCTGATGTAGGAAACGGCGGTAGCACGCAGTGAAGTACAACGCTGTTTTGGCTGCAGCCCGGTGGATACTCTGATGGTTCAATCCGAGGGCTGTTTGCTGGCAAGTGAAGACCACGCACATCCTTCTTAGGGGTGCGGGCCGAAAGAAGGTAAGCTAGTTATCCCCGGGGGCGTTGTCTTCACATGTCAGTTAGATCCGTTCACAGTGATACTTTGCATGAGCCCGGCCAGGCCAGGCCAAGACGGCTTCCCTCACGTGACGAGGAGGGCCGCTGAGCTGGCGTGGTTAGAGGAATCCGGCGGCTTTGCCCCCCCCTCGAGGGGCGCTGCGTAATTACTGATCATTCTACCTGCCGAATGGCTGACTCGCCAGTCTCAAGGGCGCCCTTCGTTGGGGTCTGGTCTACAGACCGTGGCACCGTGTTTGCTTGCTATTTGCTGTGAAACCGGAGCCACAGTTTGACAAATGTGTGATCAAACTCCTTGTCCATTGCCCCTGCAAGAGGCGAGTACGCCTCTCGCAGGGTTTCGTAGTCGTCCTTGGTGAAAGTAAAACAATGGCAAGAACGGCTCGTGCATGTAATGCGGACCTTGAGCCTGAATTGGGCCTCACTCGGGACTAGCATCATCGCATCACCAAAATAAGCTTGAGGACCGTAGACTTCATCTGCGGGATACCTCTTGGCACCTGTGTGGGAGCTCTTGGTATATAGGACAGTAACGGAGCCCTTAATGACAAATTGAAGCTCGCGTGCTGCGATACGGGCGGAATTGATTATCTGGCCACCGGAGTAGCTTGCAGGCTTCAACCGAGTCAACAGGATAGCAATCGCACCCATGTGCAGGCGTTCAATAGCAGAAAAAAAAGGGAGGTAAGGAAGGACTGAGCGATGAACATATATAACCGATGGATTCCGAATATGGGGAGGCAAGAGATCCACAATGGAATGTTCATCGAAGACGCCACGAATGGAAAGGCAGTGGCTATGGTTCCGACGTACGCGGAGGAGGAGTTCCGAGGTGGGTGAAATATCACGGATTTCAGCAAGGAAATCTGCGAGATAGCCCTTTTCTGCCTTGCGATGGCGTTCTGCCGGATCAAGGTTGGTGACAATTCCAACAAGTATGCCAATTACGTACGCAAAGATCATCGTACCAAGAACTTGAGAGATTATGGTAACCGTGAGACCGGTCCCGTTTCCTAGGGTCGGGTATACATCACCATACCCCACTGTTGTCATTGTCGCAAATGCCCAATACATAGTTGTCAGATATTGCGTGGTCCGCTCTTCATTCCTCAATTTTGCACTATCATCCATTTCGTCATCAGCACGGTCAAGCCAGCTTCTATCGTGGGCGCGGGCTGCTGCAAAGAAAACGCATGTCAAGGCATGGGCTACCGCACCCATGACTACCAGTGGTTTCCCAAGCTTCAGTAATGCAGGATTGATCCCAGCTTCATCTTCAAGCTGTTCAGAAAGTTCATTAAGCTTCAGTTTCTGCTGAATTTTTATTAATCGAACAAGGCGGAGTGCTCGCACCATCTTGAATGCCCGGAAGGCGGAATTCGCTTGTCCGTCCGACAGACAATTGACCTACGTGTAGGTCATACATCATTTCATACATGTCGTTGTTCAGTTGAGTGCCCTGGGCTAGACAAACTTGTCGATGGGCAATGTAGAGGCAAGGTCAATGATTAGCCACCCAGATGCATACTTCTTAGCTATTTGCTGCTGGGAGTAAATCATCCTTTGGTCTGATTCACTAAAATACGCTGTTTGAAAAGAAAGCGCCATGTCAAGGGCAAAACATAGATCAATGCACAGGTCAATACCTGCAGAGCACATTGGAGCTAAAACTCTACGTAGGACGCAGGGGGTCGCTCGTCCATCCATTTCTTGGCCAGGAACAGGCATGCTCCTCGACGCCGAAAGCAATAGTGTAGGTGATCGAAACGATCGAGTATATTATGAGAGAGCAAACCACAACATCCCAAGTGACCTTTGCTGGGAGCTCCGGATGAATAACTTTGTGTCTATACCAAAGGTCGCTTGGGTTTATCTGCGGCACAAGCTTGCGTTCAGTTTCATCACCATGGTCAAAACCAGGGTGGACCTGAGCGTTGGTGGTAGCTCGGAATTGGCCAAGTACACCTAGCTTGGTATGTTCCTGCTCGGTGGAAACAGAGGCAACAGGTGGGACTTTGGTTCTAATGAGCTGCGCCATCTTATTAAGTGTGTTCGGCTCCGCAGATGCAACATATGGAAGCACGTCATCTTTGCACTCGACACTTGTGAAGGCAGGCCCGGCAGGCCCGGTTTCGAGGGACGAGACCTCTTCATTTTCAAGACTAGATGGCCGAATGGCAATAATTTTAGATGCATCAGACATCACCCTTTGCATCGACTTGGGTTGAGATTCATCACCATTCAGGGGCTCAATGACCGTCCGTAAAAGGGGCGCATCAACCTGGTCTTGGCTAGCAGGCTCTTCGAAAGGCGAAAGCGTGCCTGCGGTGGTTGTTGGGCAGGGGACTGAAGCGGCCTTTGATGTGCTTGCAGCCAGACAATCATGGACGTGCTGTCGCATCTCCAAGGCAGCCCGGAGGAGACGGTTGCGCAGTGTTTCGTAGTCTCGTAGAGAATCAATCAGAGCTTCCTTGGTAACGGCATATAACTCAGCCCTATGCAACACATAAGTGGAAAATGGATTTGCAAACGTAAGCATGATGGCAACATCACCCAGTAGCTCGCCGGCGCCACGCGTGCCGCATGCAATCCCAGCGGATGTCGATGTTGCTTTGGCAGTTTTTTCAGAGCATTGCAATGAGGGGAGTGCCGCGGAGGGATGATCGAAACGCGCATTGGGCTGGTTGCTAGCCCCTGGGGGGGTGCTGTCGGTTTCTCCATTAGCCAAGATAGAGACAACGCCGGAGTTAATAAAAAAAAGGTGGGTCCCGACCGACCCCTCGAAGAACAGGAATTCTCCATCGTCGCCTGACAAGGGGAAGAGGTTCGGAGCAATTGCTACGACAAAACCACGATCTGCGTGACGTAGGAAGGGGGTATTGTGAACAAGATCCCCGTAGCAAGCGCAAACGAGGTCAATAGCGGTTGATGCCGGCAATGTCTCTAAAATTGCAGTCATGTCAAAGACACCTCCTGTTGCGTACATGAATTTGAAATGTCTCTTCACTTGAGTTGCCAAGATGGGCGGATACTGTCGGTCGTAGAGGTATTCCTTGACGGCATCCATTTTTTCGCCATGCATGGTCGAAGAGAGATTTAAATTTTCAAGAATGGAAGTCACACCGCCAATGATGTAGCCGAAACACGCACCCCCCACAATCATGGCGAACATTGCTGCTACCTTTTCGGTATTATTCACAATGGCAATATCTCCATATCCCACCGTGGTCATTGTTGTAAATGCCCAGTAAAGCGCAACACGATATCTGCGGCTCGTTGTCGTGTCACTGAGACTGTTTGCGTTCACCCAGTGCCTGAGCAACTCACGTCTAACATCCGTCCTGCGATTCTGGTATTTCAAGATCACCAGCCAATGCCAAATCTACGAATGCACAGATCCCTCATATATATGGCAGTACAGAAGACGCCGTGACACGCACACAAGCAAGCATATGAGCAATGACAAACAGAGTGAGGAACATACGGACAGCAGAAACAACGCCAGGTTGCGCTAAAATTGATGGCTCCTCGGTTGGGTCAGTTTTTTTGCTTTTAAGCTTCATTAGACGCGTAAGCTTGAACAGCTTCGAAAGTCTTACAACGCGAACGACACGCACATTCTTTATCAGCGGATTGTTTTCGCCGCAAAATTCCGGAACACGCGAAAACGTGGAAGCGAAGTCAAGTGTAAAGGAGTGCTTGAGATAGCGCGTGCGGATCATCCAAGGGTCTCCAACAAGTACACCTGTCGGGAGCTCATACGCAGTGAAGCATGAGAGGACCATATCGATTGCGAATATGCAGTCAATCGCTAGATCGATGCTGTAGCGAATGAGTGCCCGTGTTATATTCGCTTCGGCATTAAAGCCCATAGAGTATGGCATTGTCATGGTGAGATAAACAACACACGCACAAACAAACGCGTCCCAGTATATTTTACGTTGGTCAGCTGGATTTATGATACCTGGCGGTAGATTCCCAAGTTCATCTTCCTTGTCCTCTCCCCACCACGATTCTTTCTCGGGGGCTATGTCTGATTGTGGTTTAAGCAGTGCACGAGCTGCCAGTTCGGTCAAGTTGTCATGAATCATAAGAAGATCGCGCCACATAATTGCCCGTTCTTCGTGATATGCCACGACTGCATCATCAATCGCTATGGCATCAGCAGACTATAGCGCGGGGTCCATTAGAATAATATGCTTTGACAGGACGCTGATCTACTTGCAGGGGTGGCTGAAGATCTCGTCGACCAATGCATGAGCGAGGAAGATATGTGCGAGACACAGGCTGTTTCCTCAATCGGCGGCCCCAGGTCGTAGCTGATTCCAGGCGACATGCGTTCCATGTACAAGTCTGTTTGGTAAGGTTTTTAGATGCAAGATTAAGATACATTGGACGATTTCCGTCCACTGTTGGAAACTGTGCATCAGGTTATTGTGCAGTTGGTTGTTGAGTATTGTGCTCAGCAGGGCTACGTATTCAAACGACAGCACAGGGGTCTGTGCATCGTTCCTGGCAAGGCTTGACTGGCGGCCGCAGTAGGCGAGATCCGTGAGTTAGTTCATGACACATTTCCTTTGCTGGGCGCTCAGCCAGGGGTCCATGCTCCTGGCACCTTTGCCTGTGTCCATAGCCCGCAGGCTGCCTTCGAGGCCCTTACATTGGACCTGTGCATGGCAGAAGCTGGTAAGAATTTTTACGACCCTAAACACGCGCCGACGGACAGGACCCGGCCGCACAAAGTGCTGCAGGCATGCATGGGCGCCTGGCAACACAACGGCAGCTTGATACGTGTTCACCTTAAGCCGAACGCGCACACCAGCCGCCTCGCGCGTGACATCCACCAGACGCACCCGCCCTGCGACGTCTGCATCGGCTACAAGGGCGCGTCGTGCGCGCGCGAGCGCGCTAGGAGGTCCGCGCGCCAGAGTTTCTTGAGAGCAAGTAAAAAACTAGAAAGAAGACGTGGATTGCACGCAATAGAGCTTGAAGCGCTCATGGCGCCCAAGAAGAAGAAGGCGAAACGGCGCGCTAAATTGCCCGAACACACCGTTACGAACGCCCCAGCCGGATTAGACATGACCAAACAAGGTTTAGAGGCCCCGCGCCCCTTTATTTTAACCCATACTAGTTCAATTATTCTCCTTAGGCCTTGTCGCCGAACCTCCATGGCCGAAGGGACGTCACAGTAAGGAACAAGCACATTTGAAAGAGGTCTACCTTGCTTCTCAACAGAATGCTGAAGAAGAAGATTGTGACGAACCGGAGCCGGAAGCTGCAGGCCGAGCCTGTTCTAGTAGGCCCCGGGGCTCCGCGGCCGCCGCCGGCGGCGGAACCGCGTCCAGAACCCCCCCCCCTGCGCTGGAGGGGACCCCAAGGGACCCGAAACGACCCCGACAATTTTGGGTCGGCAGCTGGCGGCTTTCCTCAGGCCCCCGGGGGGTGGGCGGGGCCCAAA
>MDSX01105408.1_pt1 | contig 11546 bp, 5 predicted proteins | sample 811141 | NCBI WGS metagenome assembly MDSX01 (sample SAMN05326642, study PRJNA326480) | marine metagenome | isolation source: seawater | place: Atlantic Ocean: South East | collected 2010
GATCTCTTGCATCATCCGTCCTTCATCTACCTCCGCTACTTCCACGGGCCTCGCTTCCAGAGCCACGGCGGCGTGCTTCGCGGTGTTCAGCAAGGCGAGCATCTTGGCGTGGACGGGTTGGCGCTGATGCGTCACCAGTTGCCTGCCAAGGACCAATTCGCCATCGAGTCCGATGGGGCTGCCGTGCTGCTGGAGGCGCTTCCGATGCTTATCGAAGCAGGTTTCCAGAACGCCGGTTTGGTCGCGATGGAATCCGAGGGCTTGAGCAGCCTCCCTGTGGGCATCGAATGGTCCACCATGCTCCGTGTCCCGGACGAAGGCGAATCGCTGCGAATGCGCTCGTTGTGCACCGGGAAGGAAGATGGAGGCATCACCGTCCACGACGTGGTCATCTTCGGCGAAGAGGACGACCCTGTGCTGGCCCTCCGTGGTCTGCGCCTCAAAGGCATGGCTCCGGTCCCCGAGGACTTGGCCGTCTCCATTGAGCGGTGATGCAGATGCTCAAGGTTGAGCCGGTGTGGTCCGGCTTTTCAGCGCCTCCTCACCACGTTCATCTCGCCGAGCTTCCCGATGCCCTTCCTGGAGAGGACGATCCCTTGCCTCCGTTGGTGGACGCAAGCGAATGGTCGACCTTCAGAACCGACAAACGCAGAAAGGAACACCTCGGTGGACGCCTTTTGCTCGGTGCTTCAATGGATGGATGGTGGAAGGAGCGTGGCTTCGTTGGCCGAACCGATGAACTCGATGTGGTGCGTGACGAACATCGTGCGCCGTACCTTCGGTGGCGGCCGGGCGTATGGCGTCAGGCTCCACTCCCCGGCGTGTCGATTGGGCACAGCGAAGGGCGTGCTGTGGTGGGTTTAGTCGACGGCAACTGGAGCATTGGCGTGGACGCCGAACCGATGGGCCGCCAAATCGCCGAAGCCGCATGGGACATGTTTGCCTCGGCCGATGAACGGTCCACCTTTGCAGGGCAACACGGTGCTGCGCTGAGGGCATGGGTCACCAAAGAAGCGATACAGAAGGCGTTGGGGTTGGGCATGCACCTCAACCCTCGTCACATTGTGACCGAGGGCTCCCGATTTGTTCACCAAGGCTCAGTGGTGCATGTGAGCCACACCGAAGTGGACGGCATGCTGGTCTGTGTGGCTCTGGCGCCTGCTCGTGCGCCCCCGTCAACCCCAGAAGATGACGTGCTTGATGCCACACGAACGGCGATGGAGGCCGACCCAGAATGGGGCGTGGGATGCAAGACCACACGGCAGTTGGCGTGATCAACCAACGTTCCGGATTTCCGGGGTTTGGTCGGCAAAGAGGAATTCAAGCAAAGCCGCCCACATCACGAACTCGATGCTCTCCTCGAGTTTGTCTTGGCCTCCAACGACGTCGATCATGTTCTCCAACGTGTCCGAAGGCGAGTGGTAGGCGTCGTAGTCATCGTCGTAGGCGCCGAGGTGGAAGATGGTCTGAGCACCGAGATCGCGGAAGGTGACGTGGTCCGAGCGGCCAAAGGTGTCCTCGTGAACGTCCATGACCAGATTCGCATGGTCGTCCCAATGCTGGTCGCAACCGGCCCCGTAGGTGCCGTCAATGCGGAGGTCCATGGGCGCCTTGAGCACGTTTCGATGCACGTGGTCGAGGATGCTGGTGATGGCGACGTCCTGTTCGTCAGGATCGATGTCAGGACCGGACCAAGCGTGGTAGGGATAAGGCTCACCTGTGGGCTTGTACGCTGGCCATGAAATGCCCATCATGTCCATGTTGATGTAGAACCGAAGCTCCTTGTCCTGTGGAAGGCAGTAGCCACAATCGTTGTTGGCGAATGCATTCGAGCCGCGCAACCCTTCTTCTTCAGAGGACCACAGCGCGAGGAAGGTGTCGCATTCAACCTCAAGCTCAGCGAGCACCCTTGCATAGAGCATCATCGAGACCGTCCCTGCGGTGTTGTCGTAGGCTCCTTCGTGGGTGCCGCCACCTGGAGGGCCACCGGGAGGAGCGATGTCCATGTGGCCGCCCATGCCTTGGACGCAGGAGTCGTCACGGCCGTCCTTCCACGCAATGACGTTCAATGATTCAGGTTGGCTCGGGTTGAGGTGGTCGGTCACACGGAGCATGTAGGTGCGGTAACCAAGGCTTTCGAAGTGGCCTTGGAAGTAGGCTGCGCCACGTTCGTATGCTGGGTTGCCGGCGCCCATCCACCGGTCGTTGTATCCTCCACATTCTGCGGAGGGGCGGCCGTCGACCACGGGATCGCACGTGATGTAATCCATCTTTTCGAACCATTCTTGGCCGTTCACGATGGGTGTGCCGTTCTCAACGGGCAACTCAAACACCGTTTTGCGACCGTTTTGGTCGTAAATTGTCAATTCGACGGCTTCCGTGTAAGGTGTCGTCAGAAGGCGGATGGCCTGCCGGTCGCCATCGACCGGTACAGAACTGTCGAGGTCCATTGAGCCATTGACAAACAGAAGAACGTCATCGGCTGGGGCGGAGAGGCGCAGCCCTTCGCCGACCAACAGCAGGTCGTGCCATTCACCAAGACGCACCGCCGCTTCGGTCGCGGGTAGGCCATCGATGGTGAGCGTCGCATCGGCATCAATCGTCTCTTCCTCAGGGGTTCCGCCGATGCATCCGGACAAGGGCGCAAGCAGCATGAGCGCCATCAGCAGGAGCGCGGAATACATCTTCGCCGCCATGGGACCAGTTGCTGGTCTGTGGCCCGGTTCCTAAGGACTTCGCCATGTCGCCTGCCCGGCCGATGACCTCAAGACGGGGGGTCACCACGGCAGGTCACTACGCCTGCGGATATGGTGAAGTGGTTATCATCTGAGGTTTCCAACCTTATGTCGTGGGTTCGACTCCCGCTATCCGCACTCATGCGCTCATCAACGGCGTTGCTTCGCCGTGTGTGAAAGCGATCAGGATCTCGGGGGTTGCTGAGGCAATCCTGGAATGCCTTGAGGCGGTGGTGGGGCGGCAGACATGGGCGGGGCCGTACGGCGTCGTTCCACCAAAGCCATGGCGAGCGCTTCCCGCTCCTCCTGCCATCGAGCGCTCCTGCGTCGGCCTTGGATGAGCATTCCCAACAACAGCACGATGAGCAGGACTTGGCCGAGGGCCACTTGCCCGCGTTCATCGTCAACCCACCATGAGACGTCGGTCCAGGCGGTTTGTGTTGGTGCATCGACTTCCGTCAACCGGCTGTCGACGACTTCCAAGCTGAGCGTCACGTCGTCCATTGCAGCGTTGCTTCCTGGTTCGGTGACGGTCACGGTCAGTTCGATTGGCACCGCACGCACCACTTCAGTCTCAAACCAGAGCGAAGCATTGTCTGCTTCAGGATCGATGACCACCGTTTGGGAACGCGACCCGCCAAAGACATCGGAGCCCCCGTCCCATGTGACACGAGCGGTCACTGGGACGCTCATCGTGTGGGTCACGGTGCACGTGAAGGCAAATTTCGGACCTACGGCGAGGTCCACCTCGGGGTCGACAAGCGCACACTCAAGGCTCGCTTCAGCCACGTTCCTTGAGGCATCCTGAGGCCAATGGTCTGGGGATTCTGCTCCAATCTCGTTGTTGTCGCCGTACCCGTCTCCGTCGCTGTCAACCTGCTGGGTGGCAAGGTCGGGGAAATCGTCCTCCTCGTCGGCCCAACCGTCTGCGTCACGATCGGCACAGCCACGGGCGCTCGAATGGGTTGAGGTTCCTGCTTCATTGGGGCAATCGTCGGACACCGTGGACCCGCTTTGGTCGGCGTAGCCGTCTCCGTCGCTGTCGGACCACACCATGTCGTCGACCGGCCAAGGATCGTTCAGATCGCTCTGTCCGTCTCCGTCGCTGTCTGGGCAACCATACCGGTCCAACGTGGACGTCCCGGCTGCACCTGGGCAGGCGTCGGGTTGCTCGCCCGAAGCAAGGTCTCCGTATCCATCGTTGTCCGAGTCTCCAATCTGGGTGGGGTCGTTGGGGAACTCATCGCCTTCATCGGAGGCTCCGTCTCCATCAGCGTCCGGGCAGCCGAAGCGGTCCAAGGAGGAGTTGCCAGCCACGGTCGGACAGGCGTCAGGCTCTGTGCCGGTCGCGTTGTCGCCGTACCCGTCACCGTCTTGGTCTGCAAATTGGGAAGGGTCGTTCGGGAAGGGGTCGGCGCCGTCGTCGAGGGTGACTTCGCCAATGCCGTTCACACCGGCTTGGACCTCGGCCACGCCGTCTCCGTCTCCGTCTGGGCAACCCGTCACTGGGCTGGTGGAGGTCCCTGCCATGGCAGGGCATCCATCGCTCGGATCGTCGATGCCGTCTCCGTCGGAGTCCGCGGTACGTGACGGGTCGTTGGGGAACGCATCGCCAAGGTCCGAGACACCGTCGCTGTCGCTGTCTGGACAGCCGAAGCGGTCGATGGTGGACGTGCCGGATTCGCCGGGACAGGCGTCTGGTTCGGGCCCAGTGGCGTTGTCGCCGTACCCGTCGCCGTCCTGATCGGCCCATTGCGAGGGCTGGTTTGGAAGCACGTCGATGCTGTCGTCCCAACCGTCTCCGTCGGTGTCAGGACAACCGTAGCGGTTCGCGGCGGTGGAATTTCCTTGCACGTAGGGGCAAGCATCTGGCATCGTCCCGCCGGCGTTGTCGAAATAACCGTCTCCGTCCGTGTCGACCCATTGTGTTCCGTCGTTCGGAGCCTCGTCTTCGCTGTCGGACCATCCGTCGCCGTCCCCGTCAGGGCATCCGAGGGTGCCGTTTTGCCACGAGGTGCCGGCTTGGGTGGGGCAATCGTCGGCGAGCGTGCCGGTGGCGTTGTCGCCGTAGCCATCGCCGTCTTGGTCGGCCCACTGGGTTCCGTCCATGACGAAGGCATCGGCTCCATCAGAAACCGTCCATACGCCGTCCGGGTCCGACCAACCATCGCTGTCTCGGTCAGGGCAACCTTGCCGATCGAAGGAGGACGTTCCTGCAGCCAAGGGGCACGCGTCATCGATGGTGTCGTCAAATCCGTCTCCATCGGTGTCAGCCCAACGAGAGGCATCGCTCGGGAAGGCGTCAGCGCCGTTGATTTCGGTCCAGCTTCCATCCGGGTCCGAATAGCCGTCTCCGTCGCCATCAGGGCAACCGTTGCGGTCGACGGAGGAACTGCCGGTCACGCCAGGGCAAGCATCTCCTGCGGTTCCCGAAGGATTGTCGCCGTATCCGTCTCCGTCATCGTCCACCCACTGTGATGCGTCGGAGGGCCAAGCGTCGGCGCCTTGGGCCGTGGTCCACCCCGAGTCGGGGTCAGAGTAGCCGTCGCCGTCCGAGTCAGGACAACCAAAACGGTCGTCGGCTGACGTGCCGTAGGTCGCCGGACAGCCGTCGGGGTTTGCACCCGAGGCGTTGTCGCCGTACCCGTCTCCGTCGCCGTCCACCCACTGCGTTGATTCGAAGGGGAAGGCGTCGTCCACATCGGCCCATCCGTCCCCGTCGCCGTCTGGGCAACCGAGGCGGTTGGCTTCTGTGGACGTCCCAGGAACGGTTGGGCACGCATCGGGCTGCGTCCCAGTGGCGTTGTCACCGTATCCATCCCCGTCTTGATCGGCCCATTGCGTGGTGTCGTTCGGGAACGCGTCGGCGCCGTTGGCCACGGTGAAGCCTGTGTCAGGATCGGAGTATGTGTCGCTGTCCGTATCGGGGCAGCCCAAACGGTCAGAGGTCGAGTCCCCAAACTGCGTGGGGCAACCGTCTGGGTCGGTGGCAGGAGCAGGATTGTCGCCGTACCCATCGCCGTCCGTGTCGCGCCATTGTGTGTCGTCGCCAAGGAAGGCATCAGCGCCGTCGCTGATGCTCCAAACGCTGCCGTTTGAGGAGGAAGCGCCGGTTGGATCTGGGTCAGAGGCACCGTCGCCGTCTTCGTCGGCGCATCCGTTGCGGTCACGCCAAGAGGGGCCTTGGACCGCATCGCAGGCGTCGCCACCCTGTTCCACGGTGTAGCCAATGCCGGGGTCCGACCACCCGTCTCCGTCGCTGTCGGTGCAACCGAAGCGGTCTTGCGTCGAATTCCCGGCAGTTGAGGTGCATCCATCCGGCTGGAATCCGGCTCCGTTGTCGCCGTATCCGTCGTAATCGCCGTCGGCCCATTGCGTGGGGTCGGCAGGGAAGGCGTCTGCGCCGTTGGCGAGGGTCCAGCTTGTGTCTTGATTCGAATACCCGTCGTTGTCCGTGTCTGGACAGCCAACTCGGTCAACAGTGGACTGCCCGTAGGTGCTGGGGCAGTCGTCGTCGTCGTCCTCGATGCCGTCCAAATCCGCGTCTTGGGTGAGGTTCGTCAGCGCCCAATCCTCGCTCAGGGTCATCGCAAACATCTGCGGTCCTCCTTGAGGCACGCTCGTGCCAATGACGTGGACTTCCCATGTGCCTTGGGCGGGTGAAGTGAATGTCAGTCCGCGGAGGTTGTCGTTGTTGTTCGAGAGGTTGGTCCAGGTGCCACTGGGGTCCTTCACCGCAAGATCGAGGTCGTTCACAAGGTGGCTTGAGGCCGCAGGAGTCGACGCAGGATCGGTCCACGCCAACATCACGCGGAAGTCATCCGCCCCGTTCGGGACGTTGAAACTCCAACCGCGCTCGTCGTTGGTGCTCACGCTTTCGTTGTCCACGAAGGAGGCATTGATGGCGGTCCACATGTCCACTCGCCCCCAACCTTCATGGCCGTTTGGCGCGGTTTCGCCGGCCCCATTGGTGGAGGAACTGTACTGCCCTTCCATGTCCGTGGACGAGCTTGCAAGGATGGCCTTGACCAGCGCAGAGGAGGGTTGGGTGTGCCCAAGGTTGTCGGACAAATGCTGAATCAGCAGAGCCGTTGCGCCCGCCGTCAGCGGCGTGGCCATGCTTGTGCCGCCCATGTAGGTGTAGGAGGTGTTGTAGGCGCCCCAACCCGCGCTGGTGGTGTCCCGCGATTTCGTGCTCAAAATCCACGCCCCAGGGGCAGAAACATCTGGCTTCAATCGACTGTCGTCTGTGGGCCCACGGCTCGAAAACGCCGCCATGCCCTCGATGTTGTCAGCCATTTTGTCGCCGTTGACGGGGTTGGTCGGGTAGTCGCCAGGCCACCATCCGCCCCACGTCGCACTGACCGACGTGCGGTCGTTTTCGGTGGCACCGACGGTGATGACGTTCTTGGCGGTGCCCGGGGAAGACATGCTGTCAAGGTCCACTTCGCCGTCGCTGTTGCCATCGGTGCCCTCGTTTCCTGCCGCGAATAGGATGGCCATGTCCCAGAGGATGTGAGCGCTCGCGTCGGCTTGTGCGGACGACGTCGTGTATTGTCCGTTCACCGCAGATCCCCACGAGTTGGTGTGCACGCGTGATCCGTTGTCGTAGGCCGGCTCAAAGAGGTCGTAGAGGTTGTTCGGAATCCCGAGAAGGTAGCCGTCTGTGGTGCCGCTGATGGTGGCTTCCGTCTCAATCGCTTGGAAGTAGAGGCGCGCCTCCGGCGCAGCACCTTGGATGGCTCCGTTGCTGTGGGTGCCGTCGCCAAGCACGGAACCTGCCACGTGCGTTCCGTGGCCAGACCACTCGTCGGCGGCGCCGTCGTTGCAGGTGGAGAGGCTGTAGAACGAGCACGTTCCCGAGGGGACGCCAAAGGAGACCACGTCAACGATGTGATCGGCAAAGTCAGGGTGCATGTTGGAATTGTTCACGCCGTTGTCCAAGCCCGTGTCGGCCACCGTCACGATGACGCCGGTCCCGTCAAGCCCCGTCCATCCGGCCGTGTTTGCGGCCATGTTGGTGCCCGAGGAGACGCCAGTGACGTTCATGATGTGCCGTGCTTCATCGTTGAAATTGACGTACCAAGGCTTCGGCTCAACCCATTCAAGGGCCGGTTCGTGAAGGAGTTCAGACAATCCTTCTGCCGTGAGCAGGAAGGTGACGAAACGTCCCGATTGGTCCAGGACCTCGACGCTTTGTGGCAAGGTTTCCGGCAAGCGCTCGCCCGCCAGCATGGCGCTGGCCAGCACCGGGCCGTCATGGTCGATGAGGTCCTCGAGCAATCCCTCTTGCACACGATCGGAGGGGGCGAGGCGCTGCAGGCCACGGACGCCGAGCGCTTCGAGCTCAGCCGGCTCCATCCCACTGACGTCACAGTGGAAGGCGGCAGGAGGAAGGAAGGAGCCACACTCCACCCCAGCATCTGCCAGGTCTCCCTCCCACGTGGTGGGGACCGGCCAGGTCGTTCCAAGAACAAACCAACCGTTGAGCAGGCCACGTTCGCCGGTCCATTCAGCCCAATCGGACGGGGCCACAAGGGCGGACGTTCGGTGAGCGAGGTCGACACGGCCTGCTTCGGTCGGCTCGAACCATCCTTCAGCGAGGTCCCCTTGGGGTTTCACGCCAAAAGCGTCGAGCAGGATGGGGTCAAGGTCCGTGTCAATGACACGTTCCGGCCCTTGGCTTGGCGTGGCCGTGGCCAACGGTGCGAGCACTTGGATAAGCATCAACGCGCTGAAGAGCAAGGCGCGTGCAGCGCGGTCGGTCATGGGTTCTGCTTTTGCTGAACCCTCATCAAGCATTGGTCGATTGTCCTAGTAAGAACACGAGCGTTGAAAGGCCATTCGCCGACCGCAAATCATGCGACGAGGCGGCGGCGTTGGCGACATGATGTCGCCGGAGGACATCAACGACCGCGTGGCCGTCATGGGCCGTCAGTTGTGGCGCGTTGTCCCCTATGCGACCGCTTACCCGCGTCGCCTGGCAACCGGCATGCTCGCGAACGCGTGTGCCCGTGCTGCGGATCTCCTGCCGTTCATCGCCATCGGATGGGCGGTGGACCACTTCACCTCCGATACCATCGCTGGATTTGGCCCAGTGGTCGATTTCGTCACGGCCTTCGACCAACCAGCGCTGGGCTACGGCCTGATCATTTTCGTGTCCTTTGTGATGTTGGCCATATTTCAGGGCATCTCGGAGTACTCATGGCAAACCCTCGGCTACAAGATTCAGCACGACCTACGCATGGACGCCACCCGTTCGTTGATTGCGATGGAAGCCTCCTACTACGATCTGCGGCAAACCGGGCAGATCATGTCCGTGCTTTCCTCGGACGTGAATCAGTTGGAAGACGTGGTGGCGGATTCCTCGACGTCGATCATCAGGATCGTGGTCACCTTTGGATTCGCATTCCTCATTTTGCTCTCCATGTCGTGGAAATTGGCGGCGGTTATTTTTGGGCCACTGACCCTCATCATCCCGCTCGTCTATTGGTTCTCCACGCGCGTCCAGCGCCGCTACAGGAAACAACGCGAATCCACCGGTGGCATCACCTCAGTCCTCGAGAACCTCATTTCTGGCATCGCGGTGGTTCAGGCCTACAACGCACAATCGTGGGAAGCAAACCGCGTGCAGTGTGAATCGGGAGAATACCGTGACCAAGCGATCGGCGCCAGCCAGGATCGCAACCGCTTCCTTCCTGGGATTTACGCCATCGCTGGTGTGGCCTTTGGGTTGCTCACCGTGGCGGGGGGCCGTTTGGCCCAAGCCGGGGACATCAGCACGGGTGAGTTGGTGACCTTCCTGCTCATTTCCACCCGGATGACGATGCCGCTGTTCATCTTCGGCATCCTTGTGAATCAACTCCAGCGCGGCGAAGCCGCCGCCCGACGTGTCTTTGCCGCCGTGGACCTTGAACCGACCATCGTTGACGAGCCAGATGCCGTGGCCCTCGAAGGCGGCATCCGCTCGGTGGAATTCCGCAACGTCACCTTCGCCTATCCGTCCACCACGCTTCCCGTCTTGTCCCGTATTTCCTTCAAAGTGGCCGCCGGAGATTTCCTTGGCGTGATGGGCCACACCGGTGCGGGAAAAACCACCATCCTCAAGCTCTTGATGCGGTACTACACGCCCGACGAGGGCGAGGTGCTGATCAACGACCAACCCGTGTCTTCCTTCACCTTGGATTCCGTTCGTGACGCCATTGGATTTGTGTCACAGGAACCCTTCCTCTTCCACGGCACGGTGGAGGACAACGTGCGCTACAACATCGAAACCGATGCGGCCGGTGTCGAGGCCGCGTTGAAGACCGCAGGGGCCTGGGATTTCGTCCAAGATCTTGAGCATGGCTTGTCGACAATGGTTGGGGACCGAGGCAGCAAGTTGTCCGGGGGTCAGCGCGCGCGCGTCAGTTTGGCACGGGCCGTCTTGAAGGAACCAAGTTTGCTCATTCTCGATGAAGCCAGCAGTGCTTTGGACGCCGAAACCGAACGCCGGATCCAAGAAAACCTCCTTGCCACCAACGCGCAGCGTGCGACCATCGCCGTGGCGCATCGTCTTTCCACGATCCGCAACGCCGACGAGATTCTCGCGATGGTCGATGGGGCCATCGTCGAGCGCGGAAATCATGGCCACTTGCTGGACGTGAACGGCGTTTATGCCAGCCAATGGACGATCCAAACCGGAGACATGGGTGCATCAGTCATCTCCGATTCCGAAGAATGATCCGGTCGCCAAAGAGCGTCAAGGCGCTCAACAAGGCGAAGATGGGCACGCCGATGACGATGGCCCAGACCGAGACGCTCATGCCCTGCCACGACGCGTCTTCCATCGCTTCGGAGACGATGATCATGATGAGCAGGTCGAGCACAGCGAGGCCGCCAATGGCCGTTCGCAACGCGCTCCAAATCTCCTCTGAGTCGGTCAAACGGGGTTCGTCTTCCTCCGTCATCAGAAGGCGAACGGTGCGGTCAAGACCAACAGGGTTGCGTCAAACGCTCCGAGTTCGGTCGTCAATTTGGCGGCCAACGCCTGCAGCGCCACCCGTGCGGCGAATTTCACGCCACGCCTTGTTCACGCCTTGGCCATAGGCCCAATGGGCGAGGAAGACGAAGAGCGGTGCAAGCGCCACCGTGCCGATGGACCGGTGGGGGCTGGTGCCCGTGGCCGCACCAAGCCAAGCGATGGCCACGTACAGAGCGGCGAGGCCGAGGGTGCCATGGAACGCGACGCGAGGCAGGTCCCATGCACCGGCGAGGCTGAACCACAATTCCGGTGCGGCACCGCCCAAGGCGGCTCCAGCGAGCATGGCGAGGGTCGAAGCCACGACCAACCAGGGGAACAAACCCACCGCGGTGTGGGACCAAGCGGCGATTTCTGGCCACCGCTTGTTGGCGACCATTCGGGTGTAGCCGTAGTTTCTCATTTGCTTCATGTACGGCTTGAAGGGGCGACGTCGTCGGTGCGGCATGACGTTGGAGGGATCCATGAACAGCTTGTGTCCTGCCCGCTGAATCTTGGCGTCCAACACGACGTCCTCTGCCCCAATGCAGCCGGATTCAAAGAACCCGACTTCCCTGAGGTTGGCCATCCGATGAGCGCAATTCACGCCAGGGTTGTGGCTGATGGGGACCAACTCGCCTTTCGGGCGTGCGCCGTATCGGGTGCCTGCGGTCATGAATCGGGTGCAGAACGCCACGTCAGCACACTTGGCCCCGAACGGATCGTGGTCCGGGGCGAAGTTCGGTCCACCAACGCCACCGACGTCGGGGTCGGCGAACCAACGCACGAGTTTTTCCACCCAATCGATGGGA
>MDSX01043672.1_pt1 | contig 11542 bp, 5 predicted proteins | sample 811141 | NCBI WGS metagenome assembly MDSX01 (sample SAMN05326642, study PRJNA326480) | marine metagenome | isolation source: seawater | place: Atlantic Ocean: South East | collected 2010
AGTAGCCCAATGACTTTACAGAAGTTAGGACTCGGTTCAGATAGAGCGCAACACGGAAAGCGACTTTCCGAAGCGCTCGATGGTCAACGTGATTTTATCGCGCTTGCGCGCCGTGGCGCGGTCTTCCGCCATTAGCACTTTGAGCTCCGCTTCGTGTGAAACTGTATGTTTGAGATCAAAGTTGAGTTTGTTGTTTATGTCGTTCATTATCTCACTCCACGAGATCTTGGCCACGAGGTCGACGAGGCACTTGCGCATGCACTTACAGTAGGAAAAAAGGGAGATTTGCATGTCGAGAATCGACTGGTCAAAGTTGCTCTGGCCTCTCTTGAAGGATTCGGCCGCAGAGTGCATGAATTCGCCAGAGACGCCATGAATTTCTTCCCACTGTTTGTGATTATTTTCGTGCAGCGCCTCAGCGCGCTCCTGGACCTGCCTCTTAACTTTTGCGATCGTGTCGGCATAATAATGGTTGTGCGTGTGCGGCTTGTTGTACTCGGCAAAAAGCGTGGTTTGCATGTATTGATTCGCAGACACAGTCCGTAGCTTGATCATCTCCTCGACACGTTCCTTTAAGAACGAGGCGAGCTTGGGAAATGCTGACACGTGCTCGTCTATCAGCGCTTCAATGGCGGAGGACATTACATCTCCGATTTCGGAAAGGAGTGTGCTCGTCGCTTTCTTCAGGATTCCGTCGATTCGGTCGGAAGAGGAGGACTTGTCAAAGTAAACCGCTTGGACCGCCTTGCGAAAAACGGGAGAGGAGATAAAATTTGGAAGAGACGCGCCCTGAACCTCTTGCATGTTCTGCTCCAGAGTATATTTAAATTCGGCCGAGAAGAAATCAGGAGTCGCCCTTCGCAACACCGTCTCGAACTCTTTGACCTTTTTGTCCCAGATTGACGGAAGGTGCATATGCTTGTCCTTGAGGTGAATGGATCCGCTCAAAATGTCGTGGAGAGTGGCGTTGATCCTATGCAGCATCAATTCCATGCGGTAGGTGCGCGCTGCGTCGGTGGTTAGTTGCAACGGCAACTTTTCGAGCTCCGCTTCCGCCTCCCAGAGTTTGGATGCCAATAAAAGTTTGAGCTCCGGAACGTACGAGTCGACGCGCTCTGACTGCACGCTCACAATCCTGGAGATGAGTGTACGCAGACCCCACTGCGTTTCGTCGAGGCGACTGAGGTGAGGCGAGGAGACAAAGAGCGAATACTCCTTCTCCATCGCGGCATCGCGACTAAGGCCGGATTTCACTTCCGACGGAGTGCGACAGCGCAGAGCCACGAAGCCCATCTCCAGTTGAATGTGCTTCCCTTCCATCTTAACCTGTTCGACGAGATTGTCGTCGGGTTTTGAGAGATCGCACTTTGTGACGACGCCGAGGGTGCGTGCACCATCCGGGTCGTACTTCTTGGCCATCTTGAGTGCTTCAGCGTTTCCAAAGTCTGCGGTGGCGGGGATGACCACCAAAACCACCGTATTGTCGTCGCGGATGTACTGATCGATAAGTCCGGTCGTCACCTCGTGAATGTTTTCTTGCGTGCCGTCGATGCACATGTGCGTAATTCCAGGGAGATCAATGAGCGTAAGCGTCGGTCCCGATGAGCGCACTACTCGAACGTAGATGGGGTCGTTGGTGATGATTCCGTCCCCTTCGCCAATTTTGTCGGTAAGCTCTGTGGTCAGATCCTCAATCTTTGCTGTGATGTCAGAGAGATCATCCACGCGTTCATGCGTCTCCTTATCCGGATCGAGGCCGATGGTAGCGTAAGGCTCATCGATGGAAGAATCACACACTAGACTGGCAATGGTAGGGCAGCGAGTGCAAGTGTTCTCTGCTCGCGGAAACTGGATGTCTGCAATGTACTCCATTACACTCGACTTGCCTGCAGACTGCTCTCCTACAACGGCGATGCATGGGACAGACACCCTTTCTTTGTTCAGATCTGCGCGAATTTGTTCCAACGCGTCCAACTTGGGTTGAATTCGATTACAAAACTCTTGGTCAAAAGTATTCATGTGCAAGGGTCGGGTTGCGATCTGAGTGCTGACTGCGATACAAGCGCGTTTCTCTAAAGGACTTTGCCTTTGTGACCTGGCCTTGTAGTACAATCGGGCAGCGCCTAGCGATTTGAAGACGCCAAAAACCGAGTTTTCTGGAAGGGGAAGGGTACACAGTAGCCCGTTTAGTTTTTGATAAGGAGCCCCAGAAAGCTACAAAGCAGGGAGCAGTGAGTTGCTTGCACATTAAAGACAAGATGAGTTTCCCGAATCTGTCAAAGTTGGATTTGTGCAAAACAGTCAACATTTCCGCGCCGTCGCCGCCGCAGCAGCACTCAGCAAAGGCAGCACGTCAAGACCCAGACGCAGTGATAGACATTGTCGAGTTGTTCGATAAACTTGGTTTCGATGGGTTGGAGCTCATGTTGGAGGCCATCGGAGAAACAGACAAGAGCAAAGAGGGTGCGTGCAACGATGCCATACATGCGCTGTGCGACAGCCACCCGAAGATTCGTGAAATATGCGACAGCAACCCAAATTTTTGGATAAAGCTAACCAAGCGCATCTTCAAGCTCAACCCTCCAGAAGATTTTGAAGGCAACCCAGAGGTCTATGACACAGAAGCCTACGACATTAATGGAAGGGGACTGATATACCGCACTTTTCGCGACGACACCTCGCCACGTAACGCGTTTGTGATCATGTGCAAGGCCGAGAGTTTGGCAGACGCCTTGGCCAAACGGTTTGCTTGCTTTGCCATTACCAAATACGAGGAAAACCTATGGGAGCTGTGGAGTAATCATGACGATAACGTAATCGAAAATGATGGCTATGATGACATGACAGAGCAATATGAATACCATATGGCAAACTACCAGGAGATCGCGGCTCAGACATTTCCCGCCATAGAACATACACATCTCTGGCTTGTTATGACCGAGCGCGACTTTAACAAGCACCCATCCAAAAACGTCTACCTTAAGAAATACGAGCATGACTCAACTTTTAAAAGAGTCGTCAACAACTTGCTCAATTCTGTCGGCGCCTATCTCTTTGAAAACGAAGCCTTCATTCACAACATCACACCAACAGGTGTCGATGTCGATAAGCAACTCGAAATAATTCACCAGATTAGCAAAGTGCTTGGAATATATTCCGTGTGCCTCTGGAAGCACTGGCGCGATATCGACGTGACTGAATATGTGCCAGAACTAACAAAAAAGACAGCGCATGCCAAGAAACTCCTGGTCGCGGTCGCCCGTGCCATAGACCTCATCCTTGGCAAGGTGACTAAAGCCCAGATCGACAAAGACAACAACGAAGTCGAATACGATAGTGAGCTTCTTTCTATGTTGGTGAACCCATCAATATATAGAGAAGCTTGGGTCAATTTCGAAAAGGGAAAAAAGCAAGCAGAGCGTGCTAGTCGATGACCAGGGTTAGGTAGTCCGCTTTAACACCCCCTTTTGCTGCAAACGTGTACAGTAGGCCGTCATTAGGCCCTTCGGTTTTTGTAGGCCGTCAATAGGCCGCCTATTTTGTGGAAGTTACAATGTTGTGTCAATGTCATGAAGTTGTGTCAATGTCATGTCATTGCGTAAAACATAAACCGGAATGCTTTTTTGGGCCAAAAAAATGCTACTGTGATTTTGTACAACGTTGACACAACTTCATGACATTGACACAACATTGTAACTTCCACAAAATAGGCGGCCTATTGGCGGCCTACAAAAACCGAAGGGCCTAATGGCGGCCTACGGTACACGTTTGCAGCAAAATGGGGTGTTAATAGCGGACACTTCATGCGTCCGATAGAAAGCTCCCGGTAGGCTCGGTGTTCATCTCTGAGGCAGGAGCTTCGAGAGGTTTGTCAATTTCCCCCAAAGCGTCTTGGTCAATGTGCCACGCAAGCGGTTCTCCGCCTTCGGGAAGTTCACGCAAATTAAAACGTTCGGGCGCAAAGAGGATCTTTTTGAATTTGCGGCGACCTGTGGCGTGCCACATCTGCTCGATGAGTGGCTTGAGCGCGCGGCGCAGAATGTGGTGCTCGGGCATGTAATGCGAATCGAACATCCCTTTGGTGAGCACTTGGTACACGTTTTGCCACATGATTGGTTTGGAAAGGGTGGGGCACCAGGGCTTCAGGTGAGACACCCAAGCACCAATGTGCGGATGTGCGATGTCTCCGTTTTTGTAGAGTATGTATCGTAGCCTGACGCTATTGTCATCACCGGCGGTGTTGCGCACAAGTTGCCAGAGGTCTTTTTCGTTGTACATTTTGCCGTCCTTACGCGCGAGTGGTCCGTCCGCCACAGAGTGGTCATGTGGTGTGCAACCCGGTGGGGCTGCCTTCAAATCCTCCGCCACTTCTTGCACTGAACGAAGAAATTTGGATTTTTCCAGTAGATCAGTATCGGGGTCAGGACTCCACGCGAACTCTTGATTGGGTGCTCCATATTTTTTCCAAGTCGCGCTTGTGATTTTGCGATGCCCGCGAAGACACACGTTTATTGCGAACTCCTGGAGCTCTTTGGTCATTCCCTTGCTTGCAGATCTGATTCTATCTACCAGAAGACGCTGGTGGTGTGTAGGACTTTCGGGATTCGGTCCAGAAGGTGGCAGGCGCAAAAAAGCGTCTATGCCAGTCCATGGCCACGTTTCTAGTGACAGATCGTCAGTGTTTTTTGGTTGGTACTCTTCCAACCAATCGCGCAGTTGCGTTTTAAGCGACTCGTGCTCGCGAAGTGCGTAGTCAAGAACCGTTGCGTAACATTGTAAAACGTGTTGTTCCAGCTTGAGTCCGGTAAATTTCTCACCATTAAAATCCTTTGCGTTGCCGAGGACATTGTAATGAACGTAGCACGAGTTAAGAATCATGCTCTCTCGCATCATGTTGACCATGTCTTTGTCTGGTTCTTGGACGTTAGGATCGTGTTTGTTGATGGAGTCTTTGTCAATTAGAAGTGAAACGCGCACGTCATCGGGAATGTGACTTTCCGCGCCCCATCCCCACTCCCCATACTCTTCTTTGAGATATTTGTCTACCAACGACGAGCGTTTCTTTCCTTGGGCATTGGGCGGAATCTGCATAGACTGCACACTGTTAGTGTACTTCTGCCCGTGTTTGTCGAGTACCTCTTGCGCGGTGACATCTGAAAGTGAGTGCACATAGGCAACCATGCGACGGACTGGATCGCCCATGACCATGTGGGGGCCGGTAAAGAAAACCATGCTATCGGGCTTTGCTGGAACTCGATACAAGTGCAATTTGGCAATGTTTCGTTTTGGGAGTCCAATTTTTTGAAACTCGGCATCAAGCTTTGCACAAAATATCTTGACGCCGTCCTTGCCAAGATTGTTTTCGTGAGTTATGTGGCGCACCAGTGCCTCTCGGTTATCGCTTGGCACGCGTAACGCCACCTCCAAAAACTGTATGCGTTTCATCGTTGCGAGGCTGGATTCTCGGGGTGTGCCATCGTCAGAAATCATTCTGGAAAAATACGAATTGAAGGTCGTCGCGAGTGCGTTGTACCAACCTAAAGACCTTTCGAATGTGACTTTGGGTCGACCGGGTACTTTAGAATCAAGAAGATAAAAAGCGTTGGTCGAAAGCTCCAGACCAAGACCTGCGGAACGCTGCAAGGCATCATATACTTTGCGGTTGTCACCAAAAAACCACCCCTTCACAACAAAAAGCACAGGCTCGTTTTCCTGAGCACATACGTAGTAGCTTTGGACGCGCTGATAGGTGTCGTCGAGATCGCCGCCGGCCGCGGCCGGGTCGTTACCGTCTGTTGTCTTTTGTTTTTTGTTTTTGTTACCAGCAGGCATACCAATATCAAACCCAAGATTATACACTTCTTCCTCCAAGAATTGGGTGCTGCTATTAGTCTCTTCGCTGACGTTGACTTCTGGCTGCTTGGCTATGGCACATTGTTTCAATTGGGTAGTAAGCTGAGCATCTCTTTCCACCCCGGCCTGTAAAACGTTCTTAAGTCGCGTATTCGTCGGCTTAGGGGGTGGTGACAATAGGGGTATACGGACAGACATGCTGTTGCATTTTTCTGTCAACCGGGGTGCTTACATTTACTTATTTTAACCATTCATATAAATAAGTGAGTTTTTAGACCCCTTACAGCGTCTTCACACGTGTACATGTTTAGGCTTCAGAAACTGTGGAAAGTAGCATAACAGAACGCTGCCCCGCCGCCTCCGCTACTCTTGCATGGTCCGAAAGGGGAAGCTGAAATCCGCTTTCGAAAGTAGTTGGATCGAGTATCGTGAACATCCCATCTCTAAAGCACACCGGCCCAAGCGCATGTTTAAGAGCACTTAGCGATACGGCGATACCAGGAGACATGCGCGCCGACAATATGAGCTTAGGTCGTTTACGCGTGGCCGACGCGGCATCAGGCGACTCCTTGGAGTGTTCATTGTTAAGTCCATTCTCACCATTCGCGTTTGCAGGCTCTGGATGCTTTGCGTTAAGACCCCAACTCTCGATGGCGCGCTCTCCGTTGGACCCGTGCACGTTTTTTAGGAGTGAGATCAGTGTTGCCTGCGCGGTTTGCAACATGTCCTCAGATATGTTGCTATTTTCGACCAACCCTTTACGAACGCGATCTACTGCCATTTGCACTTTCTCTTCATCTGGGTCAATGCGCCGTTTTGTTCCAACCAGCTGCTTGGACAAGGATGGTTGTAATTTTGGTGACACATACTTAAAATTTAAGCTGACCACAATGGCTTGTTCCATGCACCCAATGAATAGTTGCGATTCCAACGGACTTGCAATGCGTAGCTGGTCTTTTGCATTGGCAAAACTTAGGCTTTCGCGTAGACGATGCACACTCACGCCGTTGCGCAACGTTGAACTCTCCCCGCCTTGCGCTTTCATAAGTTTTGTTAATGTTTCATGCGTTGCTTGGTTGTTGCAGTTGCTGTCCATCGTTTGCGATTGCTAAGCACAACTCCTTTGCCACTCCTCTCACTGGCCTTTCATGTAACCCGAACCATAAGAAATAGCGGGGCGGGTACTAGGACGGAAGAGCAACCGTAACGAGATAACAGACTGCACACCCTGGCCTGGTTAGAGGGAAGTCGATCGACGCGATGAGCGTGCGCCCGGCGAGCGTGCGCCTCGCTTCCGCGCCTGGGCCAGCGCCGCCGCGCTGGCCCACGCTCGACCCGCGGCGCGCAAACGACAGCGCCGACGAGATGATCCGGCACCTGGTGAACGATGTGAACAAACTGAAGATGGAACTTTACAACGCGAGTGACCAGATCAAGCTTTTGAACGAGTTGCGCGCGCGCGATCACTCCGCGAGGGAGGCCGCGTTCACGGGACGGTTCGTGGCTATGGAAGGCGCGTTCAGAGACAAGAAGGAATCGATCTACGACGTGCGCGTCGGCCTGCTCGACGATAAACACGTGATGCCCGGCCGCCTCGCCGACGACGCCTATGTCGGCCACGCGAAGTGGCTCGTGACGGTGCGCTTCATGAAGGCCGTACTGATCGGTGCTCGTGTGAACTACGACGGCAAGCTCGTCGCCGGGGAATTTGAGCAGTTCAGTGGAGAGAGCGAGTACGAGATCAAATGCGCGGCGCGCCTCTACATGCTCAAGCACACAGGTTGGCAGCCGATGTTTCCCACTGACAAGAAGCCGGACTCTGTGGCGCCTTATTCGCTCTTTTAGGTCGAGTGTGCGGGCGCAGCAGCGCGCTGCTCGACTCAAAATACGGATCACCCAAGACGTTTTTTATTGCGTCCATGATACATAGTCTATACGAGTAAAATGATTTACACACCCTTTCCTTAACAGATAGCGACGAGAATAACTGCCGTATGTGAAAGAAACACAACAAAATACACTACACCATTGTCGCAGGGCACGATTGTTGTACCACTCACCTGTGGCGGGTGTCCATGGGCTGCCCCTCAATTTGTATGTCGTTGTTTTTGTTCATCGAATCTTCGTTCCCGTTGTCTCTTTCTTCGTTGTTAGTGATCCCTGGAAGAGTGTACCCCATTGCGCGGACTGCCAATGGCGCAAAAATGTCTCGCCGCGTTTTCTTTGCTGCCCTCTCGGGTGGTGCCTTTGGAGTGAGCGGTTTCTGCTTTGCAACCGCTTGATAAGTGCCTGGCGTTGCCACTTTAAGATTCATGGAGGCATATGTTCCAATTTGTTTTTGTGACGCAATCTCGACGACCCGCGCGCTTAGACAGGTTCCCTTGTTGGCAAGACATGCGTATGCTGTTCCTTCTTTCGAGCCTTCTAACAAGCCGCGGTGCTCAAGAGAGGTGGCAGCATGTGTTAGCCAAGTAGAATACGCAAAAATATCGCCCCTGACGCCAAGCATTGCACGGGCACCCTGTTTGCGCGAAATGTGATCACGGAGGTCCTTTTCTGTAGCATGTTTTCCAATAGAACGCGAAACGTGTGCAAGCGACACCGTGGTTTCATTTTCGGTGGGGTCGCCAGCTTCCACATATGCCTGATCCTTAGGTCGCCGCTTTTGGCGCGGAAGAGAGATGGTTTGCCGGTTTGCTTCGCCAAATCCAATGTAACGAAGAGATGTGTGTGGCAAATCTGCAAATGTCGTGGAAATACCAAGCGTCGGCAAATTCGCAATCGTGGCGGCGAGGTGTCCTTCGGCGTAGTCGTCGTACAACATCTCGCCCATGGACTTAGATATGAAGATTGGAAGAATATCATACGAGTATGGAAGTGTGTGAACGTCGTCATTTTCTTGTGTAAGACCGCGTTTCCTTAATCCTACAAATGGCGACGAGAGGCCGTCAGGACCAGGTTGGCCGTGGCAAAACACCTCTTGCTGGTTTTTCAGTCCCTCTAGCTGGGAGCACGCAATGACGGCTTCTGCGAGCAAACTGTAGTGATCGTCCAGTGCAGAAACGCTGACCTCCAAGTCGGCGCCGTTAAAACGGATTGGCGGGTTGTTGGATACGCGATTAGACACCAGTACATTGAGGGCTGGAAGCTTGCCTGCTCTAAACCGCGCGTCGAGTTTGCGTTGGAAATCACAATCGGCAACTCCGGAATCGGGATGGCGTGCTTGCGACTCAAATGTGGCAGAATCGACCCAATCTTTCTTTCCGGTATGCACGTCGGTTGCTTGGAAATTTTGCATTTTAAAGAGCACGGATGTCGCAGTAACCATATCGTTGCGACCATTGTTACTGTCCCAATAAGCATTTTCAGGTGCAATGGCCTTGCTGCAGAAGGGCTCCTCACAAATGCGACGAGAGTTGTCGCGTGTTGACATGAGGTAAAAACAGTCTTTGAGACCGTCCACGTGAAAATCAAACTGTGCACACGTTTTGCCGTTCCCGCCGTGCGTCATGCATGCCAATTTGAACCACGTGTCTGTATCCTTAAGAACTTTCCATGCCTGGTCCCATCGTTTTGAACCACCCTGGGCTGACGTTCGCTCTTTGTACTGCCATCGCGTACCCCTGCGAGTCGCGGTATGCGTGTTCATGCAACTGGTGTCAATGAATGCCGATTCTCCGCAACACCACTGAATGAGAACCTGTGGTTTGTAGTGGATGCTGGCCTCCACTTGTGTGGGGAACATCGCACTTTGCCAAAGCGACATTGTAGGAAAACTGGTGCTGGGTTTTGGCTGCTTTTCTTTCGAAGTGGATTCCGTCGTCTTTTTGGATAGCACAACGCGACAATAGGGGCAACTCTCGCTCACGTGCTGATTATCTTTATCTTTCCATGGACAATGGCGTGCGCCCGGGAATTCAGATGCACGCGCTTCGTGAAATGCTCTGTACACCACATTGTTTGCGGGTGAAGGCGGATCGTCTGGGTTTGTTGTCCACCAGAGGTGCCCTTCCGCCCTCGCGTCACTAGAGCCACCATTTTCACTTGATTCAGTTTGGTCTAGCCCCTCGTTTTGTGGTCCGTTGCCACCACTTTCCTCAGACATCTCTGGTTCAAGTTCGATTGGCTGCGGCTCGGTTGTCTGTGTCGCGGGCCCAAGAACCTCGTCTACCATTTTGCCGGCATCATGCATCATCTGACCCCCTATGTTTGTGCGACTGCAGTGGTGCCTGTAGGAGGACCGCTGCTCACGCTGGACACGCAGTTGTTTTGTGATGCGTTCCACTTCTGTGTCTGAAATAGAATCGGTGGCTGCAGTGGGGTCTCCAAATCTAGGTGCCAGTTCTGGAAGCTGGTTTGCGTCTGTTGCACTGGGTGGTACATACGAAGAAGGCTGCTGCGACGTGCGGGCTCGCGACGGACGTGATGCCTTTTTGCCCCTGTCGGGCTGTTTGCCCATGTCGTTCTCACCCGTGGCATTCTCAGTCGAATTTTCGGTTGGAGTTGCGCGTATTGCGGCGTGTTGCACCTCTTGTTCACTCATGAGTTTTTCGGAAACTCGACCGAGGTATGGTTTTCTGAGATAGTCGGCAACGTTGTACTCAAAGCAGTCGCCAAGCGCTGTCGTCGCATTAAAACCTAACGCAGACGTCCCAATGCTGTACTCCAAACCCATAGACCATGCCTCGTGAATAATTTCAGGCGTGGGTTGCAGGATGGTGATCACTTCCCAGAGCATTTTGATGTCGAATGGCTTGCATTGGTTTTCAGCGTCCAACTTAGAGCACTCAAACTTGTGCGCGGTCTGCTTGTAAAAGAACACCTCCGCCACCGCATCAAGCACGCACATCGTTACGCAGTTTTCCATGCGCTTGATGTTTTTACGTGGCGTTGGCTTCGGAAGTCCAAAGCCACGGTCGAGGCCCTTGGGGCCTTCGTCCCATTCGTCCCACATCTTCTGCGCGAGCGCCATGTCGGGTCGGAAGTAGGGTTGACGGTAAATGAACATCTTGGTCAAACCCATAAGGCACGTGAGGATCCGAAATGCTTTAACCTTACGCTTCACCGCCGAGGTCGCCATGTTCGCCTTGAATTCGTCGTCTGAATGTGTTTTGCTGCCAAGTGTGCGCACAAATTGGACGACGGCGCGATCGATAAGCGCTGACTTTACTTCGGAAGGCTCTTCTTGACCTTTAGTAAAGGCAGGACCCCGGTTGGTGCACACGCAGTGTGTCTCCTGGTGTGGCGTGCGCAGCTTCATGGTGCGCATCAATTCTGCACCGTTGGCGTTTTTTGTGACGATCGGCTTGTTGTATACATACTCGCGTTTTAATAGGATCATTTTCCAATACTCCGTTCGGTTGGAGCCATCCGCATCGGTAAGCTCGTCAATCATCTCGTCGTAAATGCAGTTGCTGCCATTACTGCTGTCAGAGTTGCCTTGCATACCAGCCTTGGCGGAGGAAGGGCCAGACATAGTGAGCCAGCCCTGGACGAAAGCTTCAATGGCGCGCTCGGTGCGCAGCGTCTTTCCGTTGCCTTTGGGACCACAGAAGATTAAGAGAAGCGTGCGCTCTCCGAATTGTTCAAAACAGTGGTAGAACAATTCTTGCATGATGCGCCAGTCGCGCCCGTCTACATAGCAATCGTCTTCAAAAAAGCTGCCGATCCAATTGTTCATGTGCGCGAA
>MDSX01042740.1_pt1 | contig 11539 bp, 13 predicted proteins | sample 811141 | NCBI WGS metagenome assembly MDSX01 (sample SAMN05326642, study PRJNA326480) | marine metagenome | isolation source: seawater | place: Atlantic Ocean: South East | collected 2010
AGCCTTTTCCCTAACCGTTCTGGTCATGGTTATTATCCTTCCTTCTAAAGGATTAAAATATGTATACAAACAATATATATTGTATTTTATATAAATACAATAATAAATTTATATTATTTTTTTAGCGTGTTGGAATGGGTTCATCGCCCGAATAATCATAAAACCCGCGGCCTGTCTTCCGACCTAACCATCCAGCCTCAACATACTTTATCAATAAAGGACAAGGCCTGTACTTAGAATCACCCAGACCAGTTTGCAAAACCTGCATCACTGATAAACAAGTATCTAGACCTATAAAATCTGCAAGTTCTAGCGGCCCCATAGGGTGGTTGGCACCCAACTTAAGGCCATTATCGATCGACGCTATAGACCCTACACCTTCGTACAAAGCGTACACCGCTTCATTTAACATTGGAACAAGAACTCTGTTGACAATAAAACCCGGGTAATCTTGAGCCTCCGCTACAACCTTACCTAATTGTTCAGATAATTCTTTTATATCGTAAAATGTCTTCTCATCGGTCGCAATTCCTCTTATCAATTCTACTAACTGCATAATTGGAACTGGGTTAAAGAAATGCATTCCTATGAATTTATTAGGTCGGTCAGTAGTAGCAGCAAGCCGTGTAATTGAAATTGATGATGTGTTTGTAGCAATCAAGGCTTCTTTTGGTAAATGAGGTACCAGCGTTTCAAATATCTTACATTTGACCAGTTCGTGCTCAGTTGCAGCCTCTATAACGAGGTCTGTTGAACCAAAGTCATTATAGTTAGTAGTTACAACTATAGAGCTCAAAGCTCGCTCTGCTGACTCCTCCGTTATCTTCCCACGGGTTACCTGACGCTTGAGATTACGATCAATACCTCCTATAGCCTTATCCAGAACGTTTTCATCGACGTCGAGTAACACTACCTTTCGATCCGACAGAGCGGTTACATGAGCGATCCCCGCCCCCATCTGTCCAGCACCAATGATACCAATATTTTGAATCATCATTACTCCAAATACTCAGTTATTTTATAAATTAAGTGTCAAAACCATTCTTAATCAACTCTTGGTCTAACTCAGGGACAGCTGTGAATAAGTCAGCAACCAAACCAAAATCAGCAACCTGAAAAATTGGAGCTTCTTCATCTTTGTTGATAGCTACAATAACCTTACTATCCTTCATCCCTGCAAGGTGTTGAATTGCTCCAGAGATCCCAACCGCTATATAAAGATCAGGAGCAACGACTTTCCCGGTCTGTCCAACCTGATAGTCATTGGGCACGTAGCCAGCATCAACTGCTGCACGGGAAGCTCCAACCGCCGCACCAAGTTTATCCGCCACCGATTCTATAATTGGAAAATTATCCCCTGACTGCATGCCTCTACCACCTGAGACTACGATCCTTGCTGATGTTAGATCGGGTCGCTCGGACGCACTTAGTTCCGACCCAATATATGACGATAACCCAGTATCTCCAGATGGATCAACAGCCTGGATAGTCGCATTTCCCCCTGTTTCCTGCGCAGCTTCAAAAGCTGTCCCACGAACAGTGATGATTTTAATTAGATCGGATGATTTGATAGTCGCCATAGCGTTACCCGCATATATTGGTCTAACAAACGTTGCGTCGTCTATAACGTCTGTTATTTCTGAAATTTGTTGCTTATCAAGAAGAGCTGCAACCCTAGGCATAATATTTTTTGCAGAAGCCGTTGCTGTAGCAAGTATGTGACTATATTCAGTTGCCATATTCACGATTAGTCCTGCCACATTTTCTGCTAACGCATTCTCATACTCCGACGAATCCGCCAACCTAACTTTGGTCACACCCGCAATCTTCGTCGCCATCTCACCGACGGCCGTGCAATTTTTACCCGCCACAAGTATCTCTATATCCCCACCAATTGCCTGCGCAGCGGTTACAGCGTTCAAGGTTGCTACGTTTATTTTCAAATTATCGTGTTCTGCTATGATTAGTATCGCCATTTTAAATCACCTTTGCCGTATTTCGAAGCTTGTCAACAAGCTCTCCAACATCACTTACTTTCACACCAGCCTCTCGAGTAGGCGGTTCCGCTACCTTCAGAATTTCAATTCTGCAACTAGGATCTACGCCCAACTCAACGGGTGTAAATTGCTCAATAGGTTTTTTCTTAGCCTTCATGATATTCGGTAATGATGCGTACCTAGGTTCATTAAGACGAAGATCCGTTGTCAAAACTGCAGGCAACATGACCGAAATAGTTTCCAGTCCGCCATCCACCTCCCGTGTGGCCTTAATACTATCACCCTCTATTTCCACCTTGGAAACAAACGTCGCTTGCCCCCAACCCAAAAGCGCAGCTAGCATTTGTCCTGTTTGGTTTGAGTCATCGTCTATTGCTTGTTTGCCAACAATGACTATTGATGGTCCCTCTTTATCTACAAGTTCTTTCAGGATTTTTGCCACCACAAGTGGTTCTATGTCGCCATCATGCACAACATGGATCCCCCTGTCTGCACCCATAGCCAGCGCAGTCCGTATTGTTTCTTGACATTGTTGAACGCCAACTGATACGGCAATCACCTCTTCAGCATGACCAGCCTCCTTTAGCCGAATAGCTTCCTCGATAGAGATTTCATCAAACGGGTTCATTGACATTTTGACATTGGCTAGCTCTACCCCTGTCTGATCTGCTTTAACTCGCACTTTCACGTTATAGTCGATAACCCTTTTCACGGGCACAAGAACCTTCATGACGACCCCTTAGCTGTTTTAAGTTTATTTCTTCAATTAGACTATTTACCTAGGAGAGCTGTATCATTATGTCAAGCATAGCCTGAATGAATACAACTTCATCTATTACTTCCAGGAACCCACAACACGTCTATGTTACCATCATCATTTACATGACGAGACAAAACAAAAAGATGGTCCGAAAGCCGATTAACGTATTTAACTGCGAGTGGATTTATATTCTCGTGTGCGGCTAGTAAAACTATTTCCCGCTCAGCTCTTCGAGTGATAGTACGAGCATTGTGCAGTAAAGCCGCTAATTTCGTTCCACCCGGCAAAATAAAAGAAGACAATGACGCCAATTTTTCATTCATCGCGTCTATCTCATTTTCTAATCTATCAACCTGGTTTTGCGCAATTCTCAATGGCGGGTACTTTGGCTTTTCTTGATGAGGTGTGCACAAATCTGCTCCAACATCAAAAAGATCGTTTTGGATCCGCGACAACATACAATCGACAGATCCTATTGATTCCATACGCGACAAACCGATCGCCGAATTTGCTTCATCAACAGCACCATATGCAACCGGCCTATGGGAGTATTTTGGGACACGCTCACCATTCCCAAGTGAGGTGTACCCCTCATCGCCGCCACGAGTATAAATTTTGGTTAACTTAACCATTAGAGTTTCACCCTCAGAATTAATCTTTAGCAATAGCAAGCAAAATTACGACCAACAAGACAGCTATACCCTGAAACAAAACTCTATAGCGCATGAATAGATTTGATCTTTTAGGCCCAAGCTCTCCCCCTCGGGCCATAGTGATTAAACCCCCAGCGAGAGTTGCCAGAACCAGAAACAGAGCTACAACAAGCAAAATAATGATTAGTGTGTTCATAACCTTAACATATAGCGTGGCCCTACTACTTCGGCAATCGTCTCAAACTACATAATTTTTCCATCTCAACTATAAGTTCAACGTTTGAATAACTGAAGAAAGGAACACTAACAGTATAATTAAACACTATTAATGGTTTATAAGAGCGCAGTGCTTAATAGAGAGCGATATAGTAAGATGCACCACAACAATAATTATCTTCAATATATTAAGCGTTGTAATAATGCCGACTTATCAGACTTCGTTCCCTGGAGCATCTCGGATAAGGTAGTCGGTTACGTCAGTAAAGACACAGCCTCAAAGCTTCTAACTTTTAATCAAATATTCTATGAACGTAATAAATCTTTGCACTTATCAGAGACGTTAAACACCCCAAACCTGCGTACTAAAGCTGTTGCAAAACTGCTAGACGCCCTAAGAGCTGAGAACTTGGGCGGCAAAAAACTATACGAAAATTATGCTGTGAGAGAGAGTATAGGCCAACCTTCTTTAATGAGTATTGATAGAGGTGCCTCCACTTATTTTGGTATAATTAGTACTGGATTTCATTTGAACGGCTTTCTCACCCAGGGAAATCAAATAAAAATGTGGGTTGCAACACGGTCTGCAGATAGAGTTACGTTTCCCGGCCAACTTGATAATATGGTGGCAGGAGGGCAGCCATCCAATCTAACAATTGTTGAAAACGTCATCAAAGAGTGCGACGAGGAAGCTTCTATCCCCACATGGCTTGCGGTTAAAGCCCGATCAACCGGCCTGATCAGTTACCGAATGAGATCTTCCGGGGGGCTACGTCGGCATGTGATGTATACTTATGATCTAATAATGCCTGTTGATTTTATTCCTGAACCAAATGATGGCGAAGTTGAAAAATTTTCCCTAGTAAAAATAGAGGATATTAAAGAAATACTTCAAAAGTTGCCGGATGCATTCAAGTTCAATTGCAATTTAGTTGTCATAGATTTTTTTATTCGCCACGGGTTAATTCAATCTGAAAACCCAATTTATTTTGAAATAGTTAATGGTCTCCGTTCTCCATTAGACTGATAATCGCTCAAACTAAAAATCCTGATTTTTCACCAATTAAAGTTGCACGCAGCATATGGCGAGCCTTTGTTTGGTCAAAGTCCTTAAGTGCCACATGCATTGTAGTACGATTATCCCAGCACACTAGGTCACCAGCCTTCCAAACATGTCGATAGATGTTTTCGTGTTTTGTAGCATGCAAGCAAAGGAAATCTATTATTGGGCGACTTTCCTCTTGGCTCATTCCATGAAAATGAGATACTCGCTCACTTACATAGAGGGCTCTTTTTCTACTACCAGGATGCACTCTTACCGCAGGATGAGCGATGGGTGGATTTAACTGCTTCGTTGTGGCAACTTCCGATGGGTCTCTTTCGTAAAACCCCTCAGTCAGCGATATATCGTAAACTGAATATAAGTCGTTAACTATTTTCTGCATGTGATCAGACAACGTTTCATAAGCTTTCACCATATTACAGAACATCGTATCACCACCAAGCGGTGCCGGGTTCACGCAAAACAGCATTGAGGCGGCAGCGGGTCTATCGGTATAGGAATAATCTGAATGCCAATTTCTTCCCACATTCCTTGTCTCAGAGGGCCTTCCGTTAAAGGGCTTGGTAGTGATTTCGAGTAGCTGAGGATAACCCTCCATTCTATAAAATGGGGTTGCTTCATGATTATCCAGAACGCCAAAATTTTCCGCAAAATTGATTATATCCTGAGGTTTCGCAGACTGCCCTCGTATAATAACAACATGATTTTCATGCCAAATCTCTTGAACAGATTTGACGTCGTCTCCGTTGATTAGTCCTCTGATATCAATATCAGTTATAGCGGCACCCAACGCGTAACTTAAACGTTCACAGTTAACCATGTGTCTGTCTCCCGTTAGCTCAATTTATTATTGACACTTAATCCAAATACACGGTTTTCGCCGATCTCATCAATTCCGACAAATAACCTGGCTCTGTAGCACCGTTTTTAATCTTAGTCTCCATTTCTGTTTCAGCAGTTTTCAACGCACTAAGTTTAGTCAGCACCTCATCAATCTGATGAAAAGGCACAATAACAACACCATCGCGATCACAGATAACCATGTCGCCTGCCTCAACACTGACCCCGGCTAAATTAATTCTTAAACCAACACTTCCAGGTCCAGTACGCGCTGGTGAATTAGGATTGACCCCTTGGCAGAAAACAGGAAATTCCCATGGGTCAATACCAACCTGATCACGCACCATACCATCCGTTACAAAAGCTACAACACCCTTATTTTTCATCATACCGCAAACTAAGTCACCTACAACTGCGGTACTATTATAAGCGTCTGTAGCACAAACAATAATATCTCCAACTGAAGCTAAATGGAGTGCTCCCATCACACCTAAGTTGTCAGCCGGGTACGCGAAACAGGGGAGAGCAGGTCCACAAATTGTGGCGCCTTCATCGTTTAGAGGTTTTATAAAAGAAGACATAGCTCCTCTTCCCCCCATACAATCGGCCACATTGCCAGTCATTGCACCTCTAAACGCCTCAATTTGCACCGTCGTTGGACGACGCTTCACTCTTTTAACAGTGAGAATAGGCGGGTCTTCAAGCATTATGCGGCTCCCATTATTAAATTATAATATCTAAGGATAGTTAAATAAATATAATTACGCTAGTAATTCAGGGACCTTTGCCCCTGGTTCGTTGCGATTTGTATCCTTGATTTCTTTTCAGATCGAAGTTCTTATTTCCACCAAGACTGAGAGATCGTGGCGACTAGAGCAGACAAATTGATATATTATGGGGTTTCATAGTGCGATTAAAATTTTTGATAGGTTTAATTTTTTTTGCCTTCATGTATTCTTCCGCGTGGTTCATGGCAAGCGAATGGGTAAAAGCGGAAATAAAAGTGTTCGCAGATCACGCCGGAATGACGAATGGCGATATTAAGTTGAATTTTGAAAGCTTGGAGCGGAGTGGTTTTCCTTTCGCGTTAGATTGGCACATTAAAAACCCAAAAATAGAAATGGACTTTCATGATTTTAATGCAGTGGCTTTAGCCAGACAAATTACTTTATCCATTCAGCCATTTGGCACTCAATCAATCTTTGCCAAAAGTCAAAACTCTACTGTATTTTTAGTAAATAAGAAAAGGAAGTTAAAATTAAAAACCAAATTCAATATTAGCCAATTTCAGTTTTCCTTAGATCTAAAAAATGTACTCCACACTCACTTCACTACAGAGAACTTTAGTCTCCATAAAGCTGTTACCGGCAAGACAGACGAGGAATGGCGAGAAGTTTTGAAGACACAAAACTTCTCTGGAGATATACGAATTCCTAGCAATAAAAAAATTATTCAACATCATGCCGAACATCATTTCTCATTTCTCATGGCTGATGTTTCACTACCCGCCAACAACATATTGCGGGTAACAAGATTAGATCGATTATTTGGAACCTTAAGTTTGCAAGGAAAACCAGGGAAATTTTCACTAACTGATCTAATAACTTGGCGTGATAGCGGAGGAGTTTTAGATATAGAAGAGATCCAATTAGATAAAGGACCATACAATTTGAAATTTCAAGGGACCTTAGCTTTAGACGCTACATTAAAGCCAATGGGCGCAGGCACGATTACTTTTACCGGTCTAGATTTTTTTCTTGCCAAACAGGAGCAGGCTGGAAAACTGACTAAATCTCAGGTTAAACTGGCAAAATTAGCCATCCTTCTAATATCAAAACCCAGCAGTGAAAATGGCATAAAAAAGACTAGAGTGCCAATCACCGCGCAAAATGGAGAACTAAGGGTAGGCTCCTTTCGCTTGTTTGATCTACCTGGATTTATTCGCTGACGGTGGGACCTCCTGCTTAGCATCGATCACCCCTAGCCTAATTTTCCTCGTTCTGGTGAAAAGCTCCTCTAAAGTATCGGCTTCACCCCATCGAATGGCACGTTGTAACGCTGTTAGGTCCTCTGAAAACCTCTGCAGCATTTCAAGGACAGCCTCTCGATTATTTAGAAAAATGTCTCTCCACATTATTGGGTTCGATCCCGCTAAGCGAGTGAAATCTCTAAAGCCACTTGCAGAAAACCTAATGACGTCCGCCTGAGTCTGGTCCTCCAAATCATCAGCGGTCCCTACAATAGTATATGCAATTAAATGGGGTAAGTGAGAAGTGAGGGCCAATACTTTATCGTGGTAATCTGGGTCCATTTCTTCAACCATCGCTCCAATAGCCTCAAAAAGACACCTCATTTTCTTAACGGCTTTCCGATTAGTTCCAACAGGAGGGGTTAATAACCAATACCTTCCATCAAAAAGCTCTGCAAAACCTGATTCAGGACCAGACTTCTCGGTACCTGCGATAGGGTGACCAGGAACAAAATGAACATTCTCTGGGATGTACGGGGACATATCTGTGATAGGAGCGCGCTTTACAGACCCAACATCACTAACGATACACCCCGGCTTCAGGTGACCTGATATACTTTCTATAATTTCAGCATAGTTTCCAATGGGTGTGCAAAGAATTACACAATCTGCTCCCACAACAGCCGCGCACAAATTATCCTCTACTGAGTCAGCAAACCCTAATTTTTTTGCTTTCGCTCTTACTAATTTATCCACGTCCGTAAGAACTAGATTTTCAACGATATATTCTGTTTTTTTGATTGCTCTTGCTATAGAGGAACCGATTAATCCAATTCCAATTAAAGTAACAGATTGGAATAAAAAATCTGGATTACTGCTCTTAGTTTCCATTATTTTCACCTAGCATGGTTGAAAAAACTAGAGATTGTATTCACAACGATTCGCATTTCTTCTTCAGTACCAATCGACAAACGGAGGTATTCAGGAGCTCCATATCCACTCATACCTCGCGTAAGGATCCCACGATTTGATAAGTACTCGCCTGCATCTTGAGCTGTGAAGCCAACTGCGTTCGGAAACCTTACCATTAAAAAATTGGTCACGCTTGGTAAACAAGTCAATCCAAGTTTTTCAAGTTCTGTCGCCGTCCATGGCTGCCAAACCGTATTGTGTTCAACTGATTTAGCAATAAAATCATGGTCATCCAAAGCTGCTATAGCAGCCTCCACCGCCACCCTGTTGGCACCAAAAGGCTGCTTGACAACTTGGAGAGCGTTGATGACATGAGACGGCGCATAAGCCCACCCTAGTCTCAGTCCAGCCATCGCATAAAGTTTGGAAAACGTTCTTAACATCACCACGTTATCTGATTTATCAACCAAATCGGAACCATCTGAATAATCATTCCTAACCACAAATTCAGCATAAGCAGAATCTATCACCAGCAAAATATTCTCTGGCATCTCGCGATGTAATCTCGCCACCTCCGTCCTTGAGAGATAAGATCCTGTGGGGTTATTCGGATTAGCTAAAAAAACAATCCGAGTCCGTTCTGTTATGCGCTCTAAAATGGCATCAACATTAACTTTAAAATTTGAGTCTGGCGCAGCAACTGGTATTCCTCCTGCTACTTTTACGGACATTGGGTACATTATAAACCCATACTGACTATGGATCGCTTCGTCCTCAGGGCCTAAATAGGCAAGACAAGTTGCCATTATAAGCTCATCTGAACCGCAGCCAAAGACCATCTTGGACGGGTCAAGATTATATTTAATTCCTATAGCTTCGGCTAGGGTTGCCGGGTCTTCCTCTGGATACCGATGCATTTCATCAGCAACGGATGATAGAATCTTTTTAGCCTTGGGACTTGGCCCAAACGCTCCCTCATTAGCGGACAAACGAATGATTCTTCCGGACTTCTTAACACTTAGATTAGGTTGATAACGTACCATTTCAGCAATAGACTGCCGTGGAGTTGGATAATTCATAAGTACCTCTTATATAAGTCAGCCATTTAGATCTATCTCACTAATCGGATTAGAAAACACGCCAATTCGAACACATTCCAAATCAACTGGAATATCCGGCCGGCCCTGATATCCATCAACAAATATGAGTTTCCAACTACCAGCGCCATCAATTATGCGCCCAACTCCTGGATGTAAATCGCCGTTAACAACAAAAACTGTTGTATCATTTCCAGATTGCTCAGGATCCTGCGCTGCAATAACAAACCCCTCACTATTGTTATTGCCACTGGTTATAACTGGCATCTTTGAAATTATATTTAATTTTCGAGTTTTATTGAAATCTATCAAGTCAAACCACCAACTTGACTTCGTTTTATCAGAGAAACCAGGAAGAATACCGATTTCAGCAACCCCACCAGCGACATCCTTCAGAACATCTAATGGGTTAGGATGAGGTAGCAGTTGCGAAGCAGTACCAACATACTCATTTGCCATGGCATAAAAGTCGGTGTCTGGCGCAAAAACAGCCGCCCTTATTTGAACTTGTTGGTTGAGATTTGCGCTCAGAATCTCGCGCCATATTCTAACAACAGATTGCAGAGATAACGGTGCCTCATTACGAGCAGCGAGACCTTGCAGTATTTGGGCCTCTCGGCCAGGTCGCAAATTCGATCCCGTATTCTTGCCTTTCGCTTGAGCGACTTCACGCCCTATTGCTATTCGACGCATAAGGAGATCATGGAGCTTTTTATCAATCTCATCTATCTCATTCCGTAAAATATGCAACGAGGCCAAGGTCATTCTCCAAAAAGCACAATATGTTTATTTTTTCTTTCGCGGGAGATAGGATTAATCCCAGAACTATACTAATGCAAGTTAATCAAATTAACTAAATTGACAAGCTTACTCTTTAATATCGCTCTTTTGGAAAGTTGATACGCGCGTTACCGCATTAAGTACTAGCTGCCTCTCTCTGCTAATCGATGGTTTAAATCTACTCGGTGCATAAATCTGTTTTATAGCCTCGATTACCAGAACTCCCCCCAGATGATTGAGCCATCTCGCACCTAGGTCCTCTAGGCTGTACCCCGAACGTAATATCACCCTCCAACGGTAAGGCGGAACAAAGAGTGCGCGGTTCACATGACCCGCTATGAACATATTATTTCTGAGCACTCGAGATAGTTGTGATACGGAATACGGTTGCCCATGGCCAAATGGAGTTCTTTCAACTCTAGACCACAAACCACGGCGATTTGGAACAATCACTAACAGACGGCCATTTCCTTTCAGCACTCTCCATGATTCATGCAACATAGCTCTGAGTTGTTCACTACATTCAACACTGTGAACCATTAAAATACGGTCTATTGAGGAGTCCTGCAGAGGTAGCTCTGCATCGTCACTCAGAATTGTCAGATTAGAATAATCGTCCGGCCAAGGCGTCGCTCCTTGCTGTGCAGGCATAACAGAAAAGACACGTTCTGCCTCGCCTAAAAAGGGCCTCAAATATGGTACCGTATAACCTAAACCCATCAAACTCATACCATTGATATTTGGCCAAATAGCCCTAATTTTTCGTCGTATTAAGCGTCTAGCAATATGCCCTAAATTCGAGTCATAAAAATTCTTTAAATCAACAATATCGTTATACATATTTCAATACGCTACACATGACGAAATTTAAAAATCTATTAAACTCTATATGTTTTTATAACATCTGGATTCGGTTCTAATCCCAAACCATGCCCGCCAGGAACTCCAAATGCTCCATTCTTCGGATCATAGATTGAATTGGCAAATAGATCTGCTTCTGGTTCGATAAAAATACGTTCTATCATGCCACTATTTGGAATTACCTGTGCGAGGTGCAGAGTTGCAAGAAACCCAGGTCCAAAATATGGTGAATGTGGCATAATTTGAATTCCATAAACCTCACAAAGTGCTGCAATTTTTCTAAATTCGGTAATCCCACCAACCTTTGTAACACTAGGTTGGGCATAGTCTACAGCGCCTATTTCCATCATTTTTTTAAATTCAAAAACTGTACAAGCATTCTCCCCTGCTG
>MDSX01084760.1_pt1 | contig 11539 bp, 9 predicted proteins | sample 811141 | NCBI WGS metagenome assembly MDSX01 (sample SAMN05326642, study PRJNA326480) | marine metagenome | isolation source: seawater | place: Atlantic Ocean: South East | collected 2010
CATGCAGATCAAATTCAAGGTTTTTTTGAAAAGCCTGTTGACCACTTATTTGCATCTACAATCTTTCTTCCATACATAAAAGCATTAAATCTAAATAATTTAACAATAGCTTCTCCAGATATGGGAGGATCAAAAAGAGCTTATGCTTACTCAAAATTTCTTCAGAGTGATGTTGTAATTTGTTACAAACAAAGAATGAAAGCAAATGTGATTTCTCATATGGAAGTTATTGGAGATGTAAAAAATAAAAATATAATTCTCGTTGATGATATGGTTGATACAGCTGGAACTCTTACAAAAGCTGCAGATTTAATGATTGAAAGAGGAGCAATATCTGTAAGAGCAATATGTACTCATGCTATTTTATCAGGAAATGCATATGAAAAAATAGAAAATTCAAAATTAGAAGAATTGATAGTTACAGATTCTATCCCTTCAAAAAAAAGCCACACAAAAGTTAAAGTCCTTAGTTGTGCTCCTTTGTTTGCAAAGGTTATGAATAATGTTCACAATAATTTATCAATTGCTTCAAACTTTATAGATAATAAATTAAATACACAATAATGAAATCAATAACAATAAAATGTTCTAAAAGAGAAAGCGTAGGAAAATCTGCTACTAAAGCCCTACGTAATGCTGGAAGAGTTCCTTGTGTTATATATGGTGGAGATGATCCCCTCCACTTTTCTGCACCTGAGCTTGATTTCAGTAAATTAGTATATACCCCAAATGCACATACTGTTATAATAAGCTTTGAAGATGGGTCAAAAATTAATGCAATTTTACAGGATATTCAATTTCATCCAGTTAGCGACAAAATTTTACATATAGACTTTTATGAGCTATTTGATGATAAGGAGGTATCTATAAATATTCCTGTCAGAATTAAAGGCGTTTCCCCTGGTGTTATAAACAGCGGAGGCACTTTATTTATTAATAAACGTAAATTGAAAATAAAATCTATCCCTGCCAATCTGCCTGATGATATTACCATTGATATATCTGAATTAAAACTTGGTGATAAAATTTATACTGCAGATTTGAAAAATGATAATTATATAATTCAACATTCGGATAATATGGTAGTCTGTCAAGTAAAAATTTCTCGAGCATCATTAATTGAGGAAGAGGTTGAAGAAGAAGAAGGAGAAGAAACTGAAGGCTCAACTGAAGGAACAGAAGTTAAAAAAGAAGGGGCTGAACCTCAAAAAAGCTCTGAATCAAAAGATTCTATAGATAAAGAAGCTTCTGGCAAACCTGAACCTTCATCTGAAAAATAATTTTTTATACTTATAACACCCAAAAGCACTTTAATATTAAAGTGCTTTTTTTATTTTAGCAATTAAATGTGGTCATTTAATTTATTTAAAAAAAAATCAAAACCCAATAAATTGAAAAAAATTCTTGTTGTTGGCTTAGGAAACATTGGAGAAGAATTTTATGAAACTAGACATAATATTGGCTTTGAAATTTTAGATAATCTAATTAAACTTCAAAATAAAAAATTTGAAATTGCTAAATACGCTTTAAAAACTAGTTTTAGATTTAAAGGTAGATTTTTTCTTTGCATAAAACCTACAACATATATGAATCTGAGCGGAAAAGCAGTTAAATATTGGATACAAAAAGAAAAAATTGATCTTAAGAATCTTTTAATCATTACTGATGATTTAAATATTCCATTCTGTCAACTAAGACTTAGAACGAAGGGAAGCTCTGGAGGTCACAATGGTCTAAAAAATATTGAAGATTATCTCAACAATTCTAATTATTCACGATTAAGATTTGGAATTGGAAATAAAAAAAATGCCTCTCAAGTTGATTTTGTACTAGGTAAATGGACTGAAAATGAGAAAAAATCTCTTAATAAATTTGTAACTGAAAGCTGTAAACTAATATTAAGTTATGGAACAGATGGTCCGGAAAAAACTATGAATAATTTTAATTCTAAACCTTAAGGTTCTGTTTGAAATTGATTAATTCCAGAAGCGGAATTGTTGCCCTGGAGATCATAGGTGATTACTTGCCAAAAATAATTTGTATTAACATTTAATTCTTGATTAAAAGAGGTCTGAGAAATTTTGTCTCCAAGTTTAGATAAGTTATCAATTGATGTGCCTAGATAAAAATCATAATTTGAAATATTATTATCTTGATCATTACTTGACCATAAAAATTGAATTGAATTTGAATTAGAAAGTGAAATTATCTCTTCATTTGCTGGATATATTAAATTTGCAGGCTGAGGCAAAAAATCTCCAGACACATTTCCTTCTAAATAAAATTCCCATATTTCACTTTCACTAGTAATTATTGTAGAATTTGATATGGAGGTAACCGACCAGGAGTAGCCTGCTCCTTTTGGCAATGTCAATCGCTTAGAAATCTTTTCTGAAACCTCTCCATTTGATTGAATTCCACTTGTGGTATCTTTATATTTAATATTTGTAGCTCTACTAACAACTATAATTTCATAATAGTCAGTATGCTCGGCTTTAGACCATGAAAAATCAACTCTACTTTCATCTAAACTAATACTAGTTGCAGTATTACAATTATCCCCATTTAATGGAGCAATAAGGATTGCTGGATTTGGATCTGGGATTGAATCCTTGCCACATCCAAAAATTATAACTATAAGTACAACTAATTTAAGTTTCATCTTTTAATAATTTTAACTGATTGAATATAATTTGAGCTAGATGTAATATTCATTATATAAATTCCAGGAGGATATTCAGTCATTGACCATTCAAAATAATTTAAATCATCATAAAGATTGATTTTCTTAGACTTTAAAAATTCTCCATCAATAGTATAAAAATTTATACTTAAGTTTCTATGATTTCCAACATAAATCTTTGCCAATGAATTAACTGGATTAGGTGATACATATGCTTTGTCACTGAGATTAATTGTTCTTTCATAATATCCTTGACATCCTAGATCAGTAGAAACTTTTAATTGATTAATTCCTTTTTTAAGGGGTAATGTAATATTCTCTAACTTACCATAATCATATTTCCTTCCATTAAGTTCAATAAAATAATTTTCCCCTCCTCTTAAGTTTAAATTTAACTCTTGATCTACATAACTTATTATACTATTCACAGATAATGATTCTGGTTGATTAATCACCGCTGTAAAACACCTTTGAATTTGTTGAGTATCATCTGAATAAATGCATAATGTATAGTCACCACTTTGAAGATTGTTAATGGTTTCTCCAGATTGTTTAGAGAAACTTCCTTGGAGACTCAAACCATTAGGCCCCAATAAACTATAGGTGTAATCAAAGTCAGCAAAAGCAGATATTGAAATAGATCCATTATTTCTTGTTATACAACTTTCGTCATATTTTAAAATTTCAAAATTATTTTGAGCATCAAAATCACAAATATCTCCCTCGCCATCTGAATCATAATCATTTTGATTTTGATTAGTAATTTGAGGACAATTATCAATTGAATCTGGAAAACTATCAAGATCACTATTTTCCAATAATTCTCCTTTTATTGTCAAATTAATCTCAAAGTTTAATAATTCACCAACATCTTGAGGACCATTGTCTTCAATTTTTAGGGTCCAAGTCCCAAATGCAGGGGCTCCTATTAAGCCATCAATAGGTTGATTAGGTCTAAATTTTCCGGTAAATGGAGGTGTTCCATTGTTTATTGAGACATTTGAATTTTGAGAAAATACTGTGTTAGTAAAATTATCTCCAGCACCTTGAGAGGTGCCTAATCCTATATTTTCAGCAAGACTATAAATGTTGCCATCTGGAGATTCCAAAAATAAAGATAAATCGGAAACCCATGTATGATTAATATTTACAAGAATTTCAATATCACTTATTGTATTGACATCACTAATAAAAATTGAAGAACTACTGTACCCAACGTTAACATTTTGATTATTAACTACAGTTGCATCATTTAATATTAAAGGCAAATTACTTGCTAAATAACTATTATTGGTAATTTTAGCTGAAGTAAATGAGAAAACCTCTGACCATTCGCTTATTCCACATTCATTATTAGACAAAACTCTCCAGTAGTATATTGTGGAGGGAGTTAGTTCTGTTAAACTTAAAAAATTATTTTTTGTGCTGAAACTATTTTCTAATGATGAAAAATCAGATTCTAAAGAAATTTGAAATGTATATTCTGAAATATTTGGATCACTCTCCCATTCAAATTGAAATTCTATAACATCATCGTTACCATTATAAGGAGATAACAAATTAGGTCCAGAAATAAATTCCTCATAATTATTAATCTCAAAAGGGAAAACGGCGGATACATCTGCTGATTGAACAATTACCTCAAACAAATTAGATCCTATTGGCAAATTAGAAAGTCCCGTAAGCTCAAGTCTTGAATTTGAGACGGTTGAGGAAAATGAATTTGGGTAAAAAGAAAAACTCAGTCCGTCAGGAGGGTTTAATAAATCTATTGAAACAGGGTTATTCAAGTTTTCATAAACTCCAAAATCAAAAAATATTGATTTGGATTCAGGATTACAATAATCATAAGAGTATTGATCTAACAGAATTGCAAATGGTCTTTGTTCAATTTTGATTGGTTTTGTATTAATTGAGTAGTAGATGGAATTTTTTGGAATAACTTTTATTCTTGCATTTTCAGATGTTAATCCGCTTGGAATCCTATAATAAAATTCTCCATCGTTTGGAGTAGAATCTGCTATAGTAATATCAAAATTTTGTCCTCCATCCAATGAAAGAAGTATAGCAACATTCTGAGTTCCAATCGGATCTATGTTTGTGTTAGAAACATCCCAATTAATTAGGACTCTGTCTCCTGTTGACCATATAATTTCATCTTCAGACTGTGAGGTTATTTTAAAAGGTCCAGCATTTGTTGTTATTATTAGTGTCATTGAATCCGTTGAAGATTGACCTCCCAATCCAATTTCTGAAGGAGACCTGTCTCTCACTGTTAAGCCCCAGTTTAGCTCTCTTGCTACGTTACTTACAGTTTCCCATGCAGAATTAATAACCGGATTAACTTGAGTTAATTCATCATTTAAAACAGAGTTCAAATTTGGTATACTTCTTATAGGGCTTGTTCTTGGAGGCAAAGATCTTGCTGTTACACCGGTATAATTATTAGGGCCAAATTCCGAAAAAGACATTGGAGCACTATCGATTTGTTCCCAACAGTATGTAAGTTCATCATTGTCTGCATCAGAAGCGTATGCTTTTAACTCATATGCGGTCCCCCTTGGAATGATATAGTCTTGTCCAGCCTCTGCAATTGGTGGATTATTATTCAAATCCGTTGAACTATAGCAAGACTCAGTTGCAATATAATCTGAAATATCTTCAATACTCTTGTAGTTAAAATAAGGATCACTATGAGGTTGAATGTCATCTGGACCAGTTATCCCTGCATATCCCATAATTGTTGATCCACTCCCTGGTTCAACATTCGAGCCAGTTCCTTCATCATTGAATGCAAATGTATGGAATGCTCCAAATTGATGCCCAATTTCATGCGCGACATAATCAATATCAAAATAATCTGATAAAAATTCCCCATCATCAGATAAAAAACCATGTGAAGTAAATGCACTTCCTTTTTGACCATTTTTACATATACACCCAATACACCCTGCACTTCCATTATTTGATCCATATGCAAAAAGATGTCCGATATCATAATTTTCTTCTCCTATATTTGCAGTAAGATCAGCCTGAACCTCAGAATTATAATTACCCTCATATGGATCTGTATCTGGATCAGTATATATGATCTCAGTGCCAGAAATAAGCTGCATTGTTATACCTAAATCTGTTTCGTAAACACTATTTACTCTATTCATTGTGGATACTATTGAAGCTAAGGCATCTTCTTGACCCGTTCCATTGTCATTGTTATTATCGTCCCAAAAATTTGTATACTCAGCTGTTGTAGCAACTGCCAATCTGAAAGTTCTTAATTTTTGATCGTTAGTTATAGTTGTCTTATTATAATGATTGTGGTTTTTGTGACTCGATTTTTTATTAATATCAGCAACGGTTTTACATTCCCAATCTTTTATATTTTTTTCAGTTCTCTTATATACATAGTGTTTCCCTTTTGATTTTCTGTCTGGTTGAATAAAGATATTTTCTTTACCAGGTACATTTATCCATGCACTGATTCCTTTAGGAGATAAAGTGATCCTTATAGAAACATTTGGTCTTTTTTTACTATAACCCTTAAAAGTTCTTATTAAAGGATATTTAAGGGAGAGAGTTTTTGATAATACTTGAATTTCTTCAATCATAAATAACTCATATTTATTATTTTCATTAGGAAGATTAATTTGATTATGTTTTTCATTTCTTAAATCTGTTTTAAATTTTTGATCATCCAGACTATAAATGTTTACAGGAGTTTCATCAATTACTTCTATCTGATTCAAATTTGAAATCCAATAATTTTGAGATCTAAGCGGTATAACCGATAAGATAAAAATGAAGATTATTGACAAGTTTAGGAATAACTTTTTCATATAATTAGAATTTTGGGCTCAAAATGATCAAATGAAAATGGTATTTTTGATTTACTATTTCTAATATAACGCTTTTTTAATGAAGGTCTATAAATCTATTGATGATTATACTAACTCAAAAGATGCTATATTGACAATTGGCACCTTTGATGGAGTACATTTAGGGCATCAAGCAATAATAAAAAAATTAGTTGATGAATCTAATTCAAAAAATACTGATTCCGTTATTTTATCATTTTTTCCTCATCCAAGAAGTGTCATACAAGGTAAAAAAAGCTTGTCTCTTATTGATAGTATTGAAGAAAAAGAATCTCTTTTAAAAAAACTAGGTATAAATATTTTAATTATTCATCCTTTCACCATAGAATTCTCAAATTTAAGTGCTAAAAAATTTACAAGAGATATTTTAGTTAAAAAATTACACGTATCAAAATTGGTTATAGGATATGATCATCGATTTGGAAAAAACAGAACAGCTAGCGTTTCTGATTTAATTTCCTACGGCCAAACTTATGGTTTTGAAGTTGAAGTTATTCCTGCTCAAGATATTAATGCTATTACTGTAAGTTCTACAAAAATAAGAAAAGCACTCTCAACAGGAGAAATTGATTTAGTTAGTAAATACTTAGGAAGAAATTATCAACTTGAAGGTGCTGTTTTTCATGATCAAGGTTTAGGTAGTAAAATAGGTTTTCCAACAGCAAATTTAAAAGTCACTAATGAATTTAAAGCATTACCAATGAATGGAGTCTACTGGGTTTCTATGGTTTGGAAAAATAAAAACTATTATGGAATGCTTAACTTTGGAAATAGACCTTCTATTTCAGCATCAATTACAAGAACAATAGAAGTTCATTTTTTTAATTTTAACGAAAACCTATACAATAAAACAATTAAAATAAGTTTTTTATCAAAAATTAGAGATGAAAAAAAGTTTGATTCAATTGAATCATTAAAAGCTCAGCTCATAAATGACAAAGAATTCTGTTATAGATTAGAAAAAACTATCTAAATAATTCAACTATTTTTGTGTTTAAATAATAAAACATGTTAGCACTGCAATTCATCCGAGAAAATAGAAATCTGATCATTGAAGCTCAAAAAAAAAGAAATTTCAATGCTGAAACAATAATTGATGAAATAATCAAACTTGATTCTTTGAGAAGAAGTAATCAAACTGAATTAGAAAGCAAGCTGGCAAAAGCTAATATAATTGCTAAAGAAATTGGAGCCTTATTCAAGGCAGGTAATGATAAAAAAGCGGCTGATTTGAAAAATAAATCTTCAGAGCTTAAAACTTCTTCAAAAGTCATTCAAGATAAATTGAATGATCTTGAAAATAAAATTCTTGAACTTAGAATTCAAATTCCAAATTTACCAAATGAAGATGTTCCCTATGGAGTTTCTGAAAAAGACAATGAGGAGGTTTTTAAAAGTGCAAAACATATTAACTTGACTAAACAAGCTCTTCCTCACTGGGAATTAGCTGAAAAATATGATATAATTGATTTCGATCTCGGAAGTAAGATTTCTGGATCTGGATTTCCTGTATATAAAAACAAAGGAGCCAGGCTTCAAAGAGCATTAATAAATTTTTTTCTTGATCAAAATATCTCAGCAGGATATAATGAATTTCAAGTGCCTCATCTTGTAAATGCTGATTCTGGATTTGGAACTGGTCAACTTCCAGATAAAGATGGCCAAATGTATCATTCAAAAGAAGATGATCTTTATTTAATTCCTACGGCAGAAGTGCCTTTAACTAACCTTTATAGAAATGTATTACTAAACGAAAAGGACCTGCCTATCTGTATTACTGGATATACTCCCTGTTTTAGAAGAGAAGCAGGAAGTTATGGGGCTCAAGTTAGAGGTTTAAATCGTTTACACCAATTTGATAAAGTAGAAATTGTTAGATTAGAAACTCCTGAAAAATCAATGAAAGCACTTAATGAAATGGTTGAACACATAAAAAAAATACTTTCAGATTTAGAATTACCTTATAGAATATTAAGACTTTGCGGAGGAGATCTTGGTTTTACTTCAGCATTAACTTATGACTTTGAAATTTATTCTGCTGCTCAAAAAAGATGGTTAGAAATTAGCTCAGTTTCAATCTTTAATAGCTTTCAATCTGAGAGGCTTAAATTACGATATAAAACAAAACAAGGAAATAAGCTTCCTGTTTTCACTCTTAACGGAAGTGCTCTTGCACTACCCAGAGTTCTTGCGGGTTTATTGGAAAACTTCCAAACTGAAAAAGGAATTATAATTCCAAAAGCTCTTAGACCTTATACTGGGTTTAAAATAATTAGCTAATGATTTATTATAATGTAACTACTCAATTAGAAAAATCGATTGAATCTAAGTGGTTAAAATGGATGCAAAAAAATCATATTCCAGAAATGCTGAATACTAAAAAATTTATTGAAGTTAAATTATTGAGAATAATAGATGATGAGAAAAACTCAACTACTTATGCAACACAATATGTGTTAAAATCTAAAAGTTTACTTTATAACTACTTAAAAACTGATGGAAAAATTTTACAAAATAAAACTTATAAAAAATTTGGAGATAAAGCACTTTCATTTAGAACTCAACTTGAACTAATAGGTTATTACGAATGATAAAAGTTACTCCAAAAAAAAAACTTGGTCAGCATTTCTTGGTTGATTTAAATATTGCAAAAAAAATTTCAGAAACACTAAAATATAAAAACTATAATGATGTTCTTGAAATTGGTCCAGGAATGGGGGTTCTGACAAAATTTATACTACAAAAAACTATTCCTTATGTAGTGGAGTTGGATTTAGAATCAGTTAAGTACTTAAGAAGTAAATTTCCAGAATTAAAAGAAAGAATTATTTGTGATGATTTTTTAAAAATAGACATTAAGACTCTGTTCAAAAAACCAATTGCTGTAATTGGTAATTTTCCATATAATATATCTTCTCAAATTGTTTTTAAAGTAATTGAGAATCGTGATATTATTACTTTTTTTTCGGGAATGTTTCAGAAAGAAGTTGCAGAAAGAATATGCGAACCACCTGGTTCAAAAAAATATGGTATTATTTCTGTTTTATGTCAAATTTATTTTAGTACAAAGTTTTTATTTTCAGTTTCATCTAGTGTATTTAATCCTAAACCAAAGGTTAGTTCTGCTGTAATTCAGATGATTAGAAAAGAAGATTTAATTATTGATTTTAATCAAAAATTATTATTTACTATTGTAAAAACAAGTTTTCAACAAAGAAGAAAAACATTAAGAAATAGTCTAAAAAAATTAAGTCTACCTAAAATTATTACAGAAGATAGTATATTTGACGTAAGGCCTGAATCACTTAGTTGCGATGCGTTCGTTAAACTAACCAAAATGATTGAAAATGTCAAACTTTCAAATTGATGATAATTTTGTTTCAGTTATTAAAAAATTAGTAGCTGAGGAGAATAATTTAAAGTTAAAAAGCAATTTAAAAGACTTGCATTATGCTGATATTGCAGAATTAGTAAATGAGCTTGACTCTCAAGAGGGGACATATCTAATTAAACTTCTAGATAGTGAAAAAACAGCTGACATTCTTCCTGAACTCGATGAGTATCAAAGAGAAGCAGTTTTAGAAAATCTTTCCGCAAAAGAAATCGCTGAAGAGGTTGAAATTCTTGATAGTGATGATGCTGCAGATATTATTGCTGAACTTCCAGATGAAAGAAAGGAAAGAGTAATGTCAGAAATTAGTGACTCTTCACATATTGATGATATTAGAGAGCTTTTAACTTATGAAGAAAATTCAGCAGGAGGTTTAATGGCAAAAGAACTTGTTAAAGTTCAAGAAGATCTTAGTGTTCTAAAATGCTTAAATACAATTAAAACTCAAGCAGAAGAAATTACAAGAATTCACTCAGTCTATGTTGTTGATAGTAAAAACAGACTTAAAGGAAGGTTGTCATTGAAAGATCTTCTAACTGCAAATTCCAGAGACAAAGTAAAGAATATATATATTCCGAAAGTTGACTTTGTTTCCGTTGATCAAGACGGTGAAGAGGTTGCTAAAATAATGTCAAAATACGATTTGGAGGCCATTCCTGTTGTAAATAATAAAAAAGAATTGGTTGGAAGAATTACAATTGATGATATTTTAGATTTAATTAAAGAAGAGGCAGAAAAAGATTATCAATTGGCTGCTGGAATAGCTTCAGATGTTGAAGCTGATGATACAATCTTCGAACTGACAAGAGCTAGACTTCCATGGCTTTTTTTAGGGCTTTTAGGTGGTTTTGGAAGTGTTTTTATTTTACAAGAATTTGAAGTTATTATGTCTAGACCGGACTTAAGAAGTTTATTTTTTTATACACCCCTTATAGCTGCAATGGCTGGAAATGTAGGTGTGCAATCTTCCGCAATAATTGTTCAAGGTCTAGCTAATGATAATTTAAAAGGTTCCTTGCTTTCAAGGCTTTTAAAAGAAATTGGATTAAGTCTTATTAATGGAATTACTTTATCTATTCTATTAATAATATTTGGCCAGATTATAAGTCAAGATTTAAAGCTAAGCCTTACAATTGCTTTATCAATGATGAGTGTTATAATAGTTTCTGCTTTAATTGGAACTTTCACCCCAATTATACTTAACCAAAAAGGCATTGATCCTGCGATTGCAACTGGCCCATTTATTACCACCTCAAATGATATATTTGGAATATTTTTATTTTTTTATATAGCCAAAATTATTTTAGGTTTTTAATATGAAAATTCTTCATGTCGATAAAAACCACCCTCTTTTAATAGAAAATCTTGCTTCTAAGGGCCATGAAAATGTAGAATTATATTTAGAGTCAAAATCATATATTAAAAAAATTATTCACAAATTTGATATACTTATTATTAGAAGTAGGTTTTCTATAGATAAGTCTTTTCTCGAAGAATGTAAAAAACTAAAATTAATTGCTCGTCTTGGTTCAGGAATTGAAAATATAGATATAAGTTTTGCTAAGAAATTAGGAATTAAAATTTTATCAG
>MDSX01006027.1_pt1 | contig 11538 bp, 8 predicted proteins | sample 811141 | NCBI WGS metagenome assembly MDSX01 (sample SAMN05326642, study PRJNA326480) | marine metagenome | isolation source: seawater | place: Atlantic Ocean: South East | collected 2010
AGACCATACGAAATTATAATTATCACTTGAGTTTGGCGTACCGCCAGATGCTGAAACCTGAGCCCAACCAGTATTAGATCCTAACAAATTGTTATTACAATAGGCTGGCTTTGTAGGCTGAGTGAGGAATAACTCTAATTTTGGCGGTTCTATAAGGTAAATTTCTGATTCCGATTCGCATCCATTTTCATCAGTTACCGTAATTTTATATGGATCTGAATAAGATTGATAATCAGGGTTAAGAGCTATATCATCAGCTCCTACACTGAAAGGTAAATCTGAAAGCGTTTGTAGTTGGTAAGGCACATCGTCTACCCATGGGTAATTCGGGTGACTCCACACAAAAGAATAATCTCCAGTTCCACCATATACATTTGATGAAAGTTCACCATCTGAAAGTCCATAACAACTAATTTCATCAGAAATAAAAGCATCAACAATAAGTTGGTTGGGTTGATTTATTTCTATGCTAAAATCTTTAGAACAGCCTATACTATCAGTAACAACAACAGTGTAAGTTCCTATTGGCAAATCCGAAATAGATTGCTGAGTTCCGTATGCTCCCCAATTGAAAGTGTAAGGCGCTATACCTCCCGAAGGATTAGCCATAGCAACTCCATCAGAGCCATTGTAACACGATGTTGAGTCCGATGTGAACATATTTGCAATAGAATCATTTGAGATGATAACTATTGAATCCATTTCTGGTATAGTACAAATCGCATCCAAAACAGTAACATAATACAGTCCTTCACAAACATCTGAAAGTGTTGAAGTAAAATTATTTAACACACTATTATTGACGTTGTTATTTATCGGGTTCATCAAAGAGTCCATCCACTGAACAGTGTATGAACCATCATCTTCTGCAGTGCCATTAATAACCTCGAGCTGTAACTCACCATTACAATCACCATAACAAGGAATTCCAACACCATTAATTTCACCATTCGCAATTAGACTTAAATCAGCCCTTTCGTTTTGAACAAATATGGTTATCTCATCTTGAACAGTACAAAATTCATTTAGTGCTACAATTGAAATTGTAGTATCTTCATTAATTATTAAAGTGGTACTATCCAAGGCAGATCCTGTACTCCAATTGAATATGTTATACCATGTAGTATCGGCATGAATGGTTGTCGATTCTCCAGAACACACTGAATAATCTTCTGGCAATTCAAAATCACAATCAGCAATTAACTTAAAATCATCTAATCCAAAGCCATAAGACAAAGGGAAACCGCCATCAAATGGGTTATCTAAACCATTGTTAAATACAAAAGCAAATCTAACATTTGGCTGATTATCCAACACATTTCCTAAATCAATATTAGCAAGTTGCCATGTTGTATCAGCGGATAATGGGCCATCAACAAAAACCCAATTTGTTCCTTGATCAAGAGAGTAATATACTTCTGCGCCAAATTCAGTTTCAGTAGGCCCAGAGTACCACCAATAAGACACATCAACTCCAGTGTATCCAATTGTACTGTAATCAGGACTAACAGCACAAATCAATTCTTGGTTAACACCAAATGCTGCATCTATGTAGGTTGCATTTAAAACTGGATTTATACCAAAGCCAGGATCTCCATCAATCGCTACAAAGGCAGCAGTATGAAGATAATTGCTATTGGGTTGATAACCTTGATCAGAGGTGTTACCGAGATTTATTAAAAAACCATTAAAATCAACAAATCCACCATCGTATTCGTTGTTAACGATAATTGTATTTTGGTCAGAACTAACCGTTCCCAAGAAAGGCACTATTTCATTTAAAGTCCAATCCATAGTTAAGGGATCTTCAAAATCTTGACTAATAAATACTTGTTGTGCTGTACTAGAGTAGGTTAGTACTAAAAGAAAGCAAAACAAGGCTTTCATATAAATTTTAATGTTTTTCATTTTTAATGCTTATTAAAAAAAAGTAAATTTACTCACATACATAAGAATTTACAAAAATATCATTTATATCTTACAAAACAGCCAAAGATAACATTAATAGTACTACTAAAGCAAATTAGCTAAATTCTACTTCAACAAAGTTTTTAACACCCTAGAAAAATAAGCTAATTGAACCTTTTTTTTCATACAATTTACCATCAAAACCCGTGGCGTTCATATAATAATAATATACACCTTCACTTAAATTATCGCCGTCAAAACTTAAGCCATTCCATTCAAAACTAGGATCTGTCCAACTAAAAACCAACGCCCCCCACCTATTGAAAATCTTAACACTAAATTCAGAAATCGCGTTGTTTTCAACAAAAGAAAAGCTGTCGTTTATCCCATCTCCATTAGGACTAAATGCATTAAACATACCTTCCCAATCATCAATAGATAAGTCAAAACCTTGAACCTCAATTAAAATCGTTTTTTCATCTGAACAATCGTGCTCGTCAGTCAATTGTAAACTGAGGTTGTACGAACCTACTAAATCGTATACGTGCTGTGGATTAGCATCATAAGAAGATTCTCCATCATCAAAATCCCACTCATATACACCCTGGCTACTATTATTTGTCAATTGGATTGTCAAGGGCACATCTCCAATCGTTCTATCAACACTAAAATCAGCTGATAAATAAACGCTATCAGTCAATTGACAACCTTTAAAGTCTAAAACCTCAAAATCGTAAAATTGACTCGAACTAAAACTCACTATAGAATCAGTTGAAAACGTACTGTTTTCAGAACTTCTCCAATAGTATGAATACGGTTTTACACCACCGTCAACATCGGCTATTAGATTATTTCCATCACATCTCAAATCCAAACTGAGTAAAGAAGGTTCTTTTATTTTAACGTTAATAGTGTCAGAACATAAATTAGCATCGGAGAGTATGACTTGATAAATTCCTGCATACAGGTTGGTGAAGCCATTTCCATTCACAACAACAGCTCCATTACTCAAACTAAGAGAGTAAGGCTGAGCAGCATTTAGAACATTTAAATCAAAAGCTCCTGTGTTTTCGCCATTGCAATTGATATGAGTAGTATCAGAAATCTCTAGACTACACTGTGCAAAAGTTAAGCTTGCTAAAAAGACAGAAAATAATAGTGGAATTTTACTCATAAATCGAAGCACTAAATTAATCAAATTTTAATGCTAAACAATATGTTGAAAAATGATTCAAATAATTGACAAAATAATTATATAATAGAATTAATTTTGAAGGATAATACACACAAACCCCATTTCATTTTGAGTGAACTTTTAAACGGATTAAATCCATCACAAAAACAAGCTGTCGAACACATAGAGGGGCCGCTAATGGTAATTGCTGGTGCAGGCTCTGGAAAAACTAGAGTATTAACATACAGAATAGCCAACCTTATAAATAGAGGTGCTGACCCTTTTAACATATTAGCACTTACTTTCACCAATAAAGCGGCTAAAGAAATGAGGGAAAGAATTAATCAACTCATTGGAAATGAATCGCAAAATTTATGGATGGGAACATTCCACTCTGTCTTTTCAAAAATTTTAAGATTTGAGTCTGACAAGCTAAACTACCCAAAGAATTTCACTATTTACGATTCGGCAGATTCAAAAAATCTTCTAAAAAGCATAGTAAAAGAACTCAACTTAGACAAAGACATTTACAAACCTAATATACTATTAGGAAGAATAAGCTCTCTCAAGAACAATCTTATCTCATACAAAGCATACCTTACCAATGCTTCTTTACAAGCAGAAGATGCTAGTAGAAAGTTAAACGAAATGGCAATGGTTTACAGAACCTATCAGAATAGACTATTCACATCTGGATCTATGGACTTTGACGACCTATTGTTTAATACACATATTTTACTGCGCGATTTTCCCGAAACATTAAACAAGTACCAAAACAAATTTAAATACATCCTCGTTGATGAGTATCAAGATACCAACCAAGTACAATACATGATTGTGAAACGTCTTGCTGCAATGAACGAAAACATTTGCGTAGTAGGCGATGATGCCCAAAGTATTTATGCTTTTAGAGGGGCAAATATTAAAAACATCCTAAATTTCAAAAATGATTACCCTGACTTTTCTTCAGTTAAACTCGAACAAAACTACAGATCGACACAAACCATAGTTAATGCAGCTAATAGCTTAATAAAACACAACAAAAACCAAATTGAAAAAACTGTTTTCAGTAAAAATGGAGTTGGTGAAATAATAAAGGTTTGCAAAACCATGAGTGATAATGAAGAAGGGCAAATAGTTGGACAGTCCATTTTTGAAACACAAATGAACAATCAATGTTTTTTCAATGAATTTGCCATACTTTACAGAACTAACGCTCAATCAAGGTCGTTAGAAGAGTCGTTAAGAAGAAGAAATATTCCCTATAAAATATATGGCGGATTATCGTTTTACCAACGCAAAGAAGTGAAAGACCTTTTGGCATACTTTAGAGTACTTATAAACCCAAGCGATGAAGAATCCTTAAAAAGGATTATAAACTTCCCCGCAAGAGGAATTGGTAATACCACCATTCAAAAACTAATCGTTTGTTCTAGAACTAACAAAGTAAGCATTTGGGAATGTATAGAAAATCCTTTTTATCATTCAAGAATTGGAGTGAATAAAGGTACTCTTCAAAAACTAAATGCCTTTGCTCTTATGATGAACAGCTTCAAAGTACAACTTAAAGAAGACGCCTTTACATTAGCTGAATCAATTGCCAAATCAAGCACATTACTAAAAGAATTAGATAAAGACAAGACTCCTGAAGGGGTTAGCAGATACGAGAACGTACAAGAATTACTAAATGCCATTAAAGAGTTTGTTGAAAAAAACAAAAAAAGAGGCGAATCCATCTCTCTTGATTACTTCATGCAAGATGTAGCACTTATCACGGATCAAGATAATGATGATAAGGACAATTTAAACAAAGTGACAATGATGACCATTCATGCTGCAAAAGGATTAGAATTTCCATATGTATATATTGTCGGACTTGAAGAAAACCTTTTCCCGTCACAATTAGCGGCACATTCAAGGGAAGAACTGGAGGAAGAAAGAAGATTATTTTATGTTGCCCTAACAAGAGCTGAGAAAAAAGTTCAACTTTCTTATGCAACAAGCAGATGGAGATGGGGGCAATTAATAGATTGTGAGCCTAGTCGATTTTTACAAGACATCAATGAAGATTATCTAGATTGGCAATTCCAAACTAAAAAACAATTCCAATCACAAACAAAACCGAAACAATTTAAAGATAATACTAGAAATAACTATAATAAACCAAGCCGAACAAAAACGAAACCTATACCAAAATTTAACCCTACGAATTTAACAAAGGCTAATGCAGCAATGAGTAAATTAGGCAGCCAAAACTCAAGGAACAATCATCTACAAGCTGGAATGCGAGTGAATCATGACCGTTTTGGACAAGGCAAAATTTTACAAATAGAAGGACAATCTGACAACAAAAAAGCCATAATTTTCTTTGATGGGATAGGTCAAAAAACACTACTTCTAAAATTTGCCAAATTAGACATCATAGCTTAATTTGATATATAAAAAAAGCGTACATTCGAACATTATAATTTTACATCATATATATGGATTTAGAATACAACTCATCTAGAAACAAATTAGTCATTTCAGAATACGGAAGACACATTCAAAAATTAGTTGAACATGCAATGACAATAACCGACAAAGCTGAAAGACAAAAGATGGCAAATGGCATTATCGAAATAATGGGGGAATTAAACCCACACTTGAGAGATGTTGTAGACTTCAAACACAAACTTTGGGATCACTTATTTGTCATTTCTAATTTCGACTTAGATGTAGAGTCTCCTTACGAAAAACCTGTTATCGATAAACTTTTTGAAAAGCCCGAACCACTAAACTACCCTAACAGCAAAATAAAATACAATCACTACGGAAAAGTAATCGAACTAATGATTTCTGAGGCCATCAAAATGGAAGACGATGACCTAAAGAAAAAGCTTGTCGTTGCTATTGCTAACCAAATGAAAAAATCCTACGTGAATTGGAATTTGGACACCGTTGAAGATGAAATCATTTTCAATCAATTATTAAAACTGTCCAATAATAAACTTTCTATTCCTGAGGGAACTGAGCTTTCTAAGTTTACACCAAACCCAAAGCAACAAAACCCTCACGCTAGAAAGAAGAAGAAAAATAATAGAAATAATAGAAACCAACACAGAAACTAAATGAGTTCATTTATAATTGAAGGCGGAAGAAGACTTAGCGGCGAAATTGAGCCTCAAGGCGCAAAAAACGAAGCTTTACAGATACTATGCGCTGTTCTTCTATCACCAGAAAAAATCACAATCAATAACCTACCTGATATAGTTGACATTAATATCTTAATTGACTTATTATCTGACTTAGGGGTCAAAATCCAAAAATTAAGCTCTAGCAGTTATACCTTTCAATCCGACGAAATAAATCTAGACTATTTAACCTCAGATGAATTTAAAACAAAAGGCACTAGAATTAGAGGATCTATTATGATTGTAGGCCCTTTACTCGCCCGCTTTGGCAAAGGGTATATTCCAAAACCAGGAGGTGACAAAATAGGAAGAAGAAGATTAGACACCCACTTCATAGGTTTTGAAAAGTTAGGAGCTGTATTTACATACGATTCAAAAGAAAGTTTTTACAGAGTGACAACAAAAGGGCTGAAAGGCACTTATATGCTATTAGACGAGGCATCTGTAACAGGAACTGCAAATATTGTTATGACCGCTGTAATGGCAGAAGGAACAACAACAATATATAATGCTGCCTGCGAGCCCTATCTTCAACAATTGTGCAAAATGCTTAATAGCATGGGAGCTAAAATTACTGGAATAGGCTCTAACTTACTTACCATTGAAGGTGTTGAATACCTTGGCGGATGTGAGCACACTGTGCTTCCTGATATGATAGAAATTGGCTCATTTATTGGGTTAGCAGCTATGACACAATCTGAGATAACTATCAAAAATGTAAAGTACGATGAGCTAGGTGTAATACCAAATGTATTTAGAAAGCTAGGCATCAAACTTGAAAGAAGAGGTGATGATATTTTTGTGCCTTCTCAGGAAAGCTATGAAATTGAAAACTTTATAGATGGTTCAATACTAACCATTTCTGATGCCCCATGGCCAGGCTTCACCCCAGACCTTTTAAGCATAATACTTGTTGTAGCAACACAAGCAAAAGGAAGCGTACTCATCCATCAAAAAATGTTTGAAAGTAGATTGTTCTTTACTGACAAACTTATTGATATGGGTGCTCAAATTATTCTTTGCGACCCGCACAGAGCTTCTGTTATTGGTTTAGACAGAAAATCTCCATTAAGAGCTACCCGAATGACCTCTCCAGATATTAGAGCAGGTGTTTCTCTTTTAATTGCTGCATTATCAGCTGAAGGAACTAGCACTATTGACAACATCAATCAAATTGACAGAGGCTATCAGAACATTGATGAAAGATTGAACAAGCTGGGAGCAAATATTAAACGTGTAAACTAATACAATGAGAACAATCAAAATTTTCTTAGCCTTAGCCTTTTTCATCTCAAACATTGACCTTAATGCTCAATCATTGAAAATAGGCGACAAAGCACCTGAATTGGCATACAACAGTCCAAAAGAAGAAGTATTAAAGTTATCCTCCTTAAAGGGGAAATACGTTATTATTGACTTTTGGGCTTCTTGGTGTGGCCCTTGCAGAAGAGAAAATCCAAATTTAGTAAAGACCTATAACAAATTCAAAAAACAAAAATTTGAAAACGGAAGTGGGCTTGAAGTATATAGTGTTTCTTTAGACAGAAAATTTAGTAGCTGGTTAAAAGCTATGACTGATGATAAATTATTTTGGGAATATCATGTCAGCGACCTCAAAGGGTGGCAATCTGATGGCGCTTCTATTTATGGTGTGCGCTCTATACCTCAAACCTTTGTCATTGACGGTGAAGGCATTATAGTCGCTAAGAACTTAAAAGGTGAAGAGTTAAACGCATTCTTAAAATCTAAAATAGCTAAATAAATTGTCTTATCGCTTGAAATAAAGTGTATTTTCTGACAAATTGTCTCCAATCAATAGTTTGGCACTTTTTTTGTTATAACACGTATCAAAGATTAATTTATATTTAAAAAATGGCAAAGAAAAAGAAAGAAACTAAAAAAGAGGAAGAGGTAATTGTTGAAAAACAAGAAATTACAGTAGAAGAAAAATTTGCTGAACTCAATGATAAACACTTACGTCTTTTCGCAGAGTTTGAAAACTTTAAAAAGAGAACTGCCAAAGAACGAATGGATTTATATAAAACTGCTGGCGAAAGTGTACTTACATCTTTGCTACCTGTTTTAGACGATTTTGAACGCTCAATAAAAGCCAATCAGAAACAAGAAGATGAAGGCGTCGTTTTGATTTACAATAAATTAAAAAGCACTCTTGAAACAAAAGGCCTAAAAGCAATAGACGACCCTATAGGAACAGAATTAAACACCGACTATCACGAAGCAATAACAAATATACCTGCACCATCAGACGATATGAAAGGTAAAATTATTGATGTGGTAGAAAAAGGGTATTTTTTAAATGAAAAAGTAATTCGCTACGCTAAAGTTGTTGTAGCAAATAACGAATAATACATGAGCAAAAGAGATTATTACGAAGTACTTGGTGTAAGCAAATCAGCTAGCGAAAGTGAAATTAAAAAAGCCTATCGTAAGATGGCTATTAAATATCATCCTGATAAAAACCCTGACAATAAAGAGGCTGAAGAAAAATTTAAAGAAGCAGCAGAGGCTTATGACGTCCTAAGTAATGCCGAGAAAAAGCAACGTTACGATCAATTTGGCCATGCAGGAATGGGCAATAGAGGCGGCTTTGGTGGAGGTGGCGGAATGAATATGGACGACATATTCTCTCAATTTGGCGACATTTTCGGTGGCGGAGGCGGAAGCCCATTTGACAGTTTCTTCGGCGGTGGCAGTAGAGGTGGTACAAGAAGACACAAAGGCTCTAATCTAAGAATAAAACTTAAACTTAATTTAAAAGAGGTTGCTAACGGTGTTGATAAAAAAATAAAAGTTAAAAAATTAGTTCAAGCTGAAGGAGTAACATACAACACATGCAGTAATTGCAACGGAACAGGACAAGTTACTCGAGTAACAAATACCATTCTAGGGCAAATGCAAACTGCTCAAGCCTGTCCTTCATGTGGTGGACTAGGAAAAACTATAGACAAAAGGCCAAGTGGCACAGATGCCAATGGCATGACACAAAAAGAAGAAGTCATAAGCATCAACATCCCTGCTGGTGTAGAAGATGGCATGCAGCTAAAAGTAAGCGGTAAAGGAAACGCAGCACCATTTGACGGATATGCTGGAGATTTAATAGTACTCATAGAGGTAGAAGAACATAAAGACCTCAAAAGAGAAAATAACAATCTTCACTACGATTGTTATATTAGCCTTGTAGATGCCGTTCTTGGCAATGATGTTGTTATTCCTACCATTTCAGGCAAAGCAAAAATCAAAATTGAAGAAGGCACTCAAAGTGGCAAAATACTAAGGTTAAAAAACAAAGGATTGCCATCTCTAAATGGTTATGGTAAAGGCGACCTGTTAGTCCATATAAATTTGTGGACACCACAAAAACTATCCAAAGAAGAACAAAAAATATTTAATGGATTAAAAAAATCTGAGAATTTTATCCCTAAGCCTACAGCCTCAGACAAATCATTTTTTGAGAGGGTGAAAGATATGTTCAACTAAAACAATTTGAGTCATATGGCGTTAAAGTTAAAAATGGAAAAGATTTTAATCTTAATATGTTTTATGCTTAGCGCACAGTCTTACGCTCAAGAAGTAATATCTATGTCTATAGGACAATCAATGGCTGTACCTTTAATGGGCTATAACTCAGATATGTCAAACACCCCTAAATGGAGTGAGCCTGATTTTTCACAAGCCCTCAGAAATTTGCATACAAAAACACTAAGATACCCAGGCGGTTCTAACAGCCTGTATTGGGATTGGAAAAAAGGCTGGACACTTTCATACAAACAATTAGTACCGAAACTTCAAGAAAAAAAATTCACCTATTTAGGCAAACCCATTTCTGACGAGTCAGAGTTAAGAGAGCTTACAACACAAAACAGAAAATCAAATTCGTTTTGGAGACAACTTTATCGCTACAATAAAAAAGAACATAAATACAATACCATAAATGAATTCTCTAAAGGGTTAAAAGCCACACAATCTGTAGGGGTAATTACTCTTAACGTTATCACTAGTCATTTAGAAAAAGAGCTTGAGATGTTAAGAGAGGTCAAAAAAAATGGTATTGAATTAAAATATATTGAACTTGGCAATGAGGTATATGCTGAAAATTTACTTACTAAACACATCTATCCAACTGTTGATAATTACATTGACACATGCTTAAAATGGTCTGAAGCAATATGGCAAGAATTCCCTCAGGTACATATTGGCGTAGTTGGAGGCGACAAAAACAAAAGAACAAGGGAGTGGAACAAGAAACTATCTTTAGCACTTCAAGATAAATTCTCAGAAGAAAAAAAATCACAATTACATTTTATACTTCACTATTACAGTCATTTTAAACACCCTCAGTACGATTTAAACACATTAAATGGATACCAACAATTAGTTGCTTTTCCAAAAATGGATTTAGATTTTAAACTTAAAAATTGGAGGTGGAATACAACACAACCTTTTTCTACTTGGGTAACAGAGTTTAATATGCTAGAACAACAGCCCTACACCATCAACAACAAATGGGCACATGGTCTTTTAGTGTCTAGTCAGATTGATCAATTACTCAAAAAAACCCAAGCAGAAATGTTCCATTTTCATAGTATAGGAGCAGACAAATATCCAGTATTTGCAGCCTTACAACTCATGAATAAAGATGACACTTACCTAAAACCAACGGCAAGTGGAATTGTAACATCGTTGTGGAATAAACTAACGCAAAATGCTGAGCATTTTTATCAAATTAAAATAATAACAAAACCTTGGATTCTTAGCTATGAGAAAAAAAATAAAGACAATCCCAATAACTTAATAGAAGAAAAAAGCATTACATTTACACCAATACACGCATACATTAGCTATGAAAAAGATAAAGTAAAACTTCTCATTGTCAATTTATCTGAAAAGACTTTAGTTACAGATTTAAATTCGGTTATGGCAGAGAGTAAGATGACACAATACTATGCAAAACCTAATGAAACAAAAGCGAAAGTCAAAAACCAAACAGTAAATAATAAAGTTGAATTACTCCCCTACTCCATCAGTCTATTTGAAAAATGAATGTATTAGAAATACAAAACGTAAGTAAAGAGTACGGTAATAAGAAAGCTCTAAATTCTGTTTCGATAGAAGTCAAAGAAGGCAGAATATTTGGGCTTCTCGGACCCAATGGTGCAGGCAAGACAACTCTTATAAGAATTATAAATCAAATAACAGCACCAGACAAAGGAGAAATACTGTTTAGTGGTGAAAAATTCAAAAGAAAACATATTCAAAATATTG
>MDSX01034142.1_pt1 | contig 11538 bp, 11 predicted proteins | sample 811141 | NCBI WGS metagenome assembly MDSX01 (sample SAMN05326642, study PRJNA326480) | marine metagenome | isolation source: seawater | place: Atlantic Ocean: South East | collected 2010
AAGGCCATAAGCCTCTGCTCGATCTGCAGCTGGATGTTCCACAGCAGTAACATCCTGTATAGCCGTATATTCCATGTAGAGATTATTCTCACAAACAAAAATTACAGGTAGTTTCCAGATTACAGCAAAATTCAACGCTTCATGAAAAGCCCCAATATTCGTGGTGCCATCACCAAAAAAACAAACTGCTACCTGACCAGTATTATTATATTGTGCTTGCCACGCTGCACCCGCAGCAATAGGTAGGTGCGCTCCGATAATCGCATAAGAACCCATCGCACCTTTTTTAACATCAGTTAAATGCATAGAGCCGCCCTTACCCTTTAACATGCCACATTCTTTTCCCATCAATTCACCAAGCATTCCCTTCATCGAAGTACCGCGTACCAGCGTGTGTGCATGACCACGATATGTGCAAAAGGTGTAATCATCCGGGCGAAGTGCAGCTCCGAATCCAGATGCGATAGCTTCCTGTCCAATTGCTAAATGACTCGTACCTTTTATCAAATTTTGAAAAAAAAGATCGTGAGCACGTTGCTCTAAGTGGCGCACTTCTAATTGAAGTCGATACATTCTAAGGCGCTTTTCTTCGCCAATATCATCGTTTAAACGAGCTTTCAACGCCGGTGTTTTCTTCTTTTTATTCGTTTTCTTTATCATCTCACAGCCTCCCACTCGTATTTAATAAAATGCTACTTGCAGGTTAAGAATTTTTATGCAATCGTTTGCATAATGTCTACAAATATATCCACAGAGATGGAAATTTGTCAACTATTGAGGTAAGACGTTTAAATAATTGTTTAATACAATAAATAAGTTAAATATTTCTCTTTTAAAAATTTTGTCATATAACGCTTATGCACTTTTTATATTACTTTCTTGGGGTTAATTTATAGAACCTCAATTGCAGATTGCACTCAAGGAGAATACGATGTTTTATACCCGACCGCATTCAACAGCAACATGGGGCACCCAAGCTAAAGATTGGGAAGCCGGGGTTGATTACCGTAAATTAGTAACAGACCGAACAGAAAGAGCTCGGCAAGCAATCATTGATGCTGGATTAGCAGCTGTAATTTGCTTTAACTTCGATAATATCCGATACATTACTGCAACACATATTGGCGAATGGGGACGAGATAAATTTGACCGATATTGTTTGTTAGGCCAAGAAGGTAGTCCATTTTTGTGGGACCCCGCAGCTCCCGCCAAGCGAAAAAGCTCTCCTTGGATGGGTAATAATGTTGATGCTCCGGTTTCAACGATGCAGGGAGCCCTCCCACCAGTCCTAGGTATTGAAAAAGTGTTCGCAAAGCAAATCAAAGAAAAATTAGTTGATATGGGTATTGCAAATGAACCAATCGGAATTGATGTGATGGAACTTCCGATGATGCGAGCTCTCGAAGCCGAGGGTGTTCAATTAGTTGATGGTCAACAAGCGTTAATGGATGCCCGTGAGGTAAAAACTGATGAAGAAATTGAGATTTTAAAACAGGCTGCAGCAATGGTAGATGGAGTTTATCTCGATATTGCTAAGGCCATACGACCTGGTGCTCGTGAGAGTGATCTTGTTGCAATCGCAAATGACCAACTATATGCAATGGGGTCTGAGCGCGTTGAATGCGTGAATTCAGTTGCTGGTCCCCGAGGGGCACCACATTCTCACACATTTTCAGACAGAATGATTCAACCAGGTGATATGATTTTCCTTGATATAATGCACAGTCTTAATGGTTATCATACCTGTTACTATCGTACTTTCATCTGTGGTATCCCAAATCAAGCCCAAATAGAAGCATATGAGCAATGTTCGCAATGGGTAAATGCTGCACTTGAAGCTATTAAGCCCGGTGCTCTTCTTGATGACGTCTCTAGAGCGTGGCCTAAGGCAGAAGAATTTGGTTACGCTAATGAAGATGAGGCCTTTTTGTTACAATTTGGTCATGGAATTGGATTAAGCTTATGGGAACGCCCCATCATCTCTAGAAGGTATATGGAACAAGGAACAACTTTAAAAAAAGGTATGGTATTTGCTGTGGAGTGTTGGAAAGGGGCAGCGGACGGATCTGGTGCTGCAAGGATCGAGGAGGAAGTAGTGGTTACGGAAGATGGATGTGATATCATAACCAACTTCCCCAGTGATCATTTGATCTCTTGTGGATTACCTGGATGTGAAATCTACTAGAATTATGTATAGATACTAACGAGATACGAATATGGAAAAGATTTGGGTTACCCTAATTACAGGATTCCTGGGCAGCGGAAAAACTACACTTCTAAACACGTTACTTGAACATCCAGACATGTCTCAAGCAGCAATAATAGTTAATGAATTTGGAGAAATTGGACTTGACTATGACTTAGTAGAACGTTCAGATGAAAATGTTGTTCAATTAGCTAATGGATGCCTTTGCTGCACAGTAAAAAGTGACTTAATTGACACCTTCCGCGATCTATATATCCAACGGAATGCTGGTACAATCCCATTCTTTGACCGAGTTATTATTGAAACTACTGGCATCGCAGACCCAGCACCGGTTCTGCAAATTATATTAACAAACCCTATGGTTTCTAATCATTTTGCTCTGGATGGGGTAGTAACAACAGTCGATACAGTTAATGGGGTATCGTCGTTGGACCGGTTCCCCGAGTGTGTCAAACAAGCTGCTATAGCAGATAGATTAATCATCACCAAAGTCGATATTTCGGAAAATCATGAAGAAATAAAAATGCTAGAGGAGCGATTGCGTATTCTTAATCCAGCTGCACCGATAATTGCAACCACGACACAAAATGCAAATCCGTCGGATTTATTTGGCACAGGAATTTTTGATCCTACGACAAAAGCTTTAGATTTTGAAAATTGGTTGCAAGCTCACGCTTATGAGAATCAAAGTGAAACAAAAAACACCGCGTCAATAACAACTCAACCAGATAAAGAAGCTTTAGCATATTATAAAGAACACGGTCACGCACCAGAAGAAGCTGGCCATCACCATGATCCCAGTATTAACTCATTTGTGATCATCAAAGAAAACCCAGTGTCACTAAACACCTTGAGTATGTTCCTAGAGGGGCTTACTAAAGAAGCTGGTCCAGATTTATTGCGCGTTAAAGGCATAATTCATGTGGCAGAGCATCCGGAAAAACCCGCAGTTATTCAGGGGGCCCAGCAAATTTTCCACTCTATAGACTGGATGGATAAATGGCCTAGTGAAGATAAGCGAACGCGTATAGTATTTATCACACGTAATATCGATAAAGAATATATTGAAGATACGTATAAACTTATTGAACGTGTAGCTGAGCGGACAGCGAATGCAGCTGCAAATATAGTTTGAAAAAGTAACTATAGAGAAAACGGTAATCAGGAAGTTCAGCTTAAAGGAACAAAAAACCAGTCGTAATATCGCATCCTTAGCCTTTGATTTTAAAAGGTCTAGATTTCAATATGCTCGGTTTTAAAAGGAGAAAAAATGCTTTTCACAATTTTCTGTATTGATAAACCTAATATGGCCAAAAAGCGAGCCGCAGCTATGCCAGATCATATTGAATATTTAAATGCTCAGACCAAAATCAAGAATATTATGTCAGGCCCTCTCATGGATGACGAAATGGAAAATATAGTCGGTAGTCTGTATTTAATAGAAGCACCTGATCGAGCCGCAATCACAGAATTTACAAATGGCGACCCATTAGTCGCTGCTGATATATGGAAAAGCATTGAAATAAGAGCATTCAATAAACGCGTTGACAACAGAGACTAATTCAACAAACCAGTAATTAAACTAATAAAGGAGCACAATGAAATGGATCTAGGACTAAACGGAAAGAAGGCAGCAATAACTGGGTCAAGCCAAGGTATTGGGCATGCAATTGCTAAATCACTTGTCAACGAAGGCTGCAATGTAGCTCTCTCAGCTCGCAATCAAGATCGCTTGGATCAAGCTGTTGCTGAATTTGAAGCAAAAGGTGTAAAAGCGGTAGGTGTAGTTTGTGACTTATCCGATGAACAAGGCTGTGGAGAATTTATTAAAGAGGCGGCGGCTGGCCTTGGTGGTCTAGATATTCTAGTAAATAATGTTGGTGGGATGATACCGGGCACGATTGACAGCGTTACACCAGAAATTTGGGATACTATTCTCAATACCAATCTAATGTCTTTCGTACACACGACCAAGCATGCAGTTCCACATTTGAAAAAATCTAATGCAGGACGAATTTTAAACGTTTCAGGAGTTACCGGAAAGCAATTACTGCCAGGAGCTCTCACAACGACTATTCCTAATACAGCAATCCATGGATTCTCAAAAATTATGGCGGCGGAACTTGGTCCAGATAATATTACTGTAAATACAATTTGTCCCGGCTTCACGGCAACCGAATCTTGGGTGCCACGTGCTGAAGCTATGGCAAAGGTCAAGGGTATTACTTCTGATCAGGTGCGCGATGGTATTTCAGCACAGACTATTTTAGGTAGATGGGCTGATACTCAAGAAATCGGTGATGCAGCAGCCTGGATTGTTTCTGAGAAGAATAGCTATCAAACAGCTACTGTAGTTGAAGTTTGTGGTGGTTTTACAAAATATATTTAATTTATCTACTCTGAGGAGATAGCATAATATAATTTCATTAGCCCCCCGTAGGGGCTAATTTTTTTAGAATTTACAATACGAAACTACCAAAATACGGGTAAGAAAGACTATAAACATTATTTGGTCAGAAAAATTAATTAAGAACTAGAGGTCTGCATTAAAATCAGATGAAAAAAATACTCCCAATTATAATAGTCATTGCCATGATTTCTCCAGATCGTGCTTTTGCAGGGTATAAAGAAGGTATGGATGCATTGCGTCAACTTGATTATGAGCTTGCATTAGCAATACTATTGCCATTAGCCCGCGACGGTATTCCAAATGCCCAATATAATGTAGGCCTATTATTTCATCGGGGACACGGCACCCGGAGAGACCTTGAAGAAGCTGGCCGATGGTATCTCTCCGCTGCGTATCAGGGGCATATTGGCGCGCAAAATAACTTAGGATCTTTATACCGCCGAGGTGATGGAGTAGAACGGAATTATAAGATTGCTGCTCACTGGTACAGAAGAGCACTTTCGAGAAGTTCTATTGCTCGAAATAACCTAGCATTTCTATATGCGAATGGGCTCGGTGTGAAAAGAAATTACACAACAGCCTTTAATCTAATTAAATGGGCAGCAGAGGCGGGTCATATAAAGTCAATCTATGATTTAGGAAAATTTTATGAAAAAGGAATTGGTGTAAAAAAAAATCTAAAAAAATCAGCCATTTTATATAAAAAAGCTGCCCATAGAAATTATCCTAAAGCCATGTACAAAATGGGCCTTTTACATGAAAAAGGGGAGATGTTTAAACGTAATTTACAAGCAGCCGCTGAATGGCACTTGCAAGCAGCAAAACGTGCCTACGCCTCAGCCCAAGTTCGTATCGGAAGTATGTATATGGACGGGCTCGGGGTAAAACAGGACTATAAAGAGGCACGCCGTTGGTTTCTCGTGGCTTCCAGCAAAGGTCATCCCCATGCAAATTATGCACTCGGTTTAATATTTGAAAAAGGACTGGGCGTCAAAATAGATCTAAATCAGGCACAATTATATTTTACACTTGCTGGCAAAAACTTTGGTTTTAATCAGCGCTGAAAGAGGCTGGGAGTCAAAAAAATTGATGCGGCAAAATAAACGATTGGAAAACTTATGACTATAGATTTACACGCACATTATTGTCCAGAGGAACTAGCGATCGAATTAAAAAAACGCGCCGTTCCTCCTTTTATAAGTGAAAATAGCCTTAATAACCGAATATTCCATATGCCACACGGTTCTTTAAATTTCCCCAAAAGTTTCTCCGATATTGAAGGGAGGAGAGAGTTTATGGCGGAAAACAAAATAAGACACCAAGTTTTATCTTTTCCAGGTTTATTTGGAGTAGACAGTATTAAAGTCGAAGAGTCTCTCCCGTTGGTAAAAATCTTTAACGATCGGGTTGCCGAAATATGCCAAAGATTCCCAAATAATTTTTCGGGTCTTGCAGCATTACCAATGGCTGACATAGATTTAGCGACCGCAGAATTTAAGCGTGCTAGAGATCAACTTGGACTAATCGGTGCAATCCTGCCAAACAACTTTTTTATCACCGAAGATCACGCAAAAAAAACAGCACCAATATTTGAGACTGCACAAAAAATAGGTGGTCATTTATTTATTCACCCTGGCCGTCGTCCCGATGAAGTGCCAGAAACCTACCAAAAATCTAAACAAATTTTTTCAGATTTTGCTGCGGAACGGTTAGCACTAACAGTGCAACATAACGTAAGCCATTGCATGGTAACACTACTTTTCAGTAATTTCCTCGATACTTATCCTGATATTTCACTGCATGTAGCAAACTTAGGTGGTACATTTCCCATGGTAGTGGAAAGAATGGATAATGTTAGTCGCACCCGTACGCCAAACGCTGTATTGCCGAGTTCCAGAGCAAATCGTATCCACGTTGATTGCTCTTCTTTAGGGCCTCGAGCTATCGAAATAGCCGCAGCAATATTTGGTGCAGAGAAAATCTTGTTTGGAACAGATTGCCCTATTTTCTCAACCAATCAGTCCTTGCATGCTGTCAATAAAGCAAATATCAGCGACTCTGATAAACGACTTATCTTAAACGACAATGCCGAACAATTATTAGCGGTTTATTAAGATGGAGTGACTGCACGCAAACCTAGATCAGGAAAGATTTCTGAATAACGTGCCCCATGATAGTAAGCTTTCTTATAAGCTGGGCGGTTTTTAAGATTAGCAAACCATTCGGTGAAATGCGGTAATTTTTTTGTCCACAAATACTCATAACCCAAATCTTCCATTCTATCAATTAAGGGGCCAACACAAACATCTGCTAGTGAATAAAAGTCCCCCATAATCCAGGGACCATGATTTTCCTCAATTGCATAATCAATACGCTCGACTGTTTGCCTGATATCTTGCAGTGCAGACTCAATTTCATCTTCGGAGAAACCATCTCTACCCATGCGACTATAGAAATCAGTTTTTAAAGGGCGTTTTTCCGCAGCAGCCTTAAATTCCAAACTCGACATATTTCTAAAATTACGAATTAATATCTTTTGGAATGTAGGGTAGCGAACAGCACTTGTAGGCTTTTCTTCAAAATAACGCAACCACCAGCGCATTTTTGCTCGTTCTTTTGGATCAGTTGGAGTAAGGCTTATCGCTGGAAAAACTTCATCGAGATACTCAATTATTACGGACGAATCTATAATCGGATCACCGTTATGGAGTAAAGTTGGAACAACCCCATTCGGATTCATCTTTAAATATTCAGGCGTCAAATGATCTGTAGCACTCGGACTTAATCGATGATCTATCCAGTCTAAATTCTTTTCAGCCAAACAAAGACGTACTTTTAAACTGCATGTTGACGCTGGAAAGTTGTAAAGTTCAAGTTTCATTTGTTTACCTTTAATCTATACTCAATCAATGACCAGTATTAGCAGTGCTGTTAAGAATCCTGCAAAAACTATTCTTACAAGAACTTTCGACAGTCCATATTAATGAATCAATGGTTTCTAACTACCATAAATATACCTGCACAGATGAAGAAGCTGCCGATAATATGATAGAAGTATAAATCTTCACCTAAAAATGCCATAGCTAGAATAGAACCAAATACTGGCATTAAACTTACAAAAACTGCCGCTCTTTGGGGGCCAACAACGCGATTACCATTATTCCATAGGGCTATTGAACCTATTGAGATAATTATAGCTAGGATAGAAGCCCAGATGAAAGACATTAAAGTGAAAGGGAATGGCTTAACTAGAATTGTTTCACCAACGTAAAAAGGTATCAAAGGTATGGATCCAAGTAATATTATTAAGAACAGAGATGGGAAAGTTCCAATTTCTGATGGAACTCTGCGCAAGTTAATGGCATACATCGAATATGATACTATAGCCAACACAACAATAAAATCACCAACATTAAAATCAAGATCTGCTAGAATATTTATATCTGCCCGAACGATCATAAATATGACGCCGGCAATTGCCGAGGCAATTCCAGCATATTGGATATTTTTTAAACGATCTTTTAAAATAATCCATGCTAATAACCCCGTTATTGCTGGTTGTGTCGTATTTACCAGAGCTGCATTTATAGCAGAGGTAAAGTATAATGAAGTGTAGAGTAGAGTGCCCCCACCAACCATAAATATACCTTGAGCCAGATATATTTTCCAATATTCAACGACAATTTCAATATTTTCCCAAATTTCTCGCCATACAAAAGGTGCTAAAAACAATAACGCAATTATCCAACGCCAGAATGTCAGACCTATAAGTGGTATTTCATCGTGAACCCCTCTTCCTACCACGACACTTATTGACCACAATAACACGGTCATCGTGATCATAAGATAAGCTATTTTTATTGTAATTTCTGGCCGTTTTTTATTTCTTTCAAATATTAAAGGCATATCATAATTCTAGTAGATCCATATCATGTATGGTTGAAGCTAATAAATTTCTAACTGCATCGCCTTCAGGTAACGAACGTAATGCTGTAGAATGAGCGGCTCTGAATTTTAATAATACAGTCTCAACACTTTTTGCTTCAGTACTCAAAAGTCTATCCCCAATAATTTTCATATCTTCAAGATTTAGTTCCAGATGACTCGGCATATGCATCGCATTAGACCACATCCGACACAATTCGATTAAAACCGATTCATTAGCAACCTGAGTTTTAATATTGCTCATTTTAATCACCTTAATCACCAATTTTTTAATTTCTGATATCTAATTTCCAGAGTTTACAGATTTTATGTAATTATAAATCCTATAACTTTGCAATAATCTTGTTAAGAGATATAGCCGGGGGCATCTAATTGAATAACCCTATCAACAAATATTCCCGGGGTAACAATTGCTTCTGGATCTAACTTGCCTAATTCAACAATCTCATCAACCTGTACAACAGTCGTTTTACCAGCCATGGCCATTGAAGGACCAAAGTTCCGTGCCGACTTATCATATGTCAAATTTCCCCAACGATCTGCTTTCTTTGCTCTTATAAATGCAAAATCTGCATGAAGTGGATATTCAAAAACATAATCTTTGCCATTAAATCTGCGAGTTTCCTTACCTTCACCTAATTGGGTTCCAAATGAAGTTGGCGTATAAAATCCGCCAATCCCAGCGCCACTAGCGCGGATACGTTCGCTTAAAGTACCCTGCGGCACAATCTCTAACTTAAGACTACCAGCAGCATAAAGATCTTTTACAACGGCTTTCTTTGCAGCTGTTGGAAAAGAACAAATAACCTTGTTGACCCGTCCCACAGAAATCAATTTTGCCAGTCCATGATATGCTTCTCCCGCATTGTTCGATATCACTGTAAGATTTCTAGCCCCTTGATTAATTATTGCTTCCATTAGAAGACTGGGTGCTCCTGCTTCACCAAAACCACTAACCATGATTGTATCATCATCTTTGACACCTGCTACGGCTAAATCAATTGTTTGAACAGTCTTATTAATCATATTTTTCTATCTCACGAACAGCCCCATTTAATGCATAACTAGATTGGCAATACATAAAAACTTTTAATTCAGATTCTAATCGAATGTCAAAACTATCTTTCCCATATGCTTACTGGTCTCCATTAGCGTGTGAGCCTCGGCAGCCCGTTCAAGAGGAAACGTCTTAAAAATATGTGGCCGCAGTTCGCCCTTATCAAATAACTCGCCAAACTCAGATTTCAGATTATCTGTTATTAATGCTTTTTCAGCTTCCGTTTGGGGACGCAGTGTCGAACCAGAGATAGTGATCCGATCACGTAAAACCCTGCCAAAATTTATTTCAGCCTTGGGGCCACCAAGAAAGCCAATTAACGCAATACGACCGTCTCGCGCCATAATATCAATTTCTTTTTGCACATAATCCCCAGTTACCATATCTAAAACTACGTCAATCCCATGGCCTTTTGTAGCGTTTTTTGCGATCTCGGGCCAATCGTCATCTTTATAATTAATAGCTTTATTCGCACCTTGATTAATACAAAATTCGCACTTCTCGCGAGAACCGGCAGTCGCTATCACGATAGCACCTGCCGCTTTTGCTAATTGAATTGCAGCGACACCTATTCCGCTGCTTCCCCCATGAACTAAAAAGTAGTCACCTGCCTTTAAGTTGCTCCTCATAAATACGTTATAATAAACTGTATAAAAATTCTCCGGTATTGCAGCCGCCATCTTAGAATCAAAACCTTTAGGCCATGATAAACAATGTGAGTGTTGAACTGCAGTGTATTCAGCATAACCACCTCCGTGGGTAAGCCCCATCGCTTTATCACCTATTTCCCATTTACCCGCATTATCGCTAACTGCTATCACTTCACCAGCTACCTCCAAACCTGGCAAAGGGTTAGCATCTTCTGGGACTGGGTAATGACCTGTGCGCTGTGCAATATCGGGCCTATTGACTCCAGCCGCTTCATTTTTAATGAGTATTTCTCCTGCCCTCAATTTAGGCAATGGCACTTGGACCGGCACCAGCATTTCAGGGCCTCCAGGATTCTTGATTTCCACTGCCCTCATAACCTCGGGTAATTGAGTTTTATTTAACATTTTCAGACCTCTACAAAAATTCTATTTTTGATTATATACTTTTTGCTCTTACTTTGACTGTCATCTTTATATCTAGAATAATTTATATTTTTGCAAAACTTTAATCCAGCATGTAAATCAAAATTCGATTAGCATTAAAACTAGTCACCGTCAGCAGCGCCTGGACTTATTTGAATATCCCGGTGAATATAAACGCATAACAATAAACCAAAACTAAACATCAATGTAATCATTGCCGTGCCGCCGTAGGATATTAAAGGAAGAGGCATTCCAACTACAGGAACCAAGCCCATTACCATTGAAATGTTAACGAAAACATTTAAGAAAAAAGAGGTCGACACTCCTATACCTATTAATCTCCCGAATTGGCTTCTGCAGCGGAGAGATATTATAAAAGAATAAACTAGTAACAAAATGTATAGTGTAATTAATATTAATCCGCCCATAAGTCCAAATTCTTCGGCTAACATAGTAAAAATAAAATCTGTCTGTTTTTCCGGAAGAAAGCTCAGATGGCTTTGAGAGCCCTCGATAAAACCCTTACCAAATAATCCCCCTGATCCAAGCGCGATTTTAGATTGTAAAATATGATAACCAGCACCTAAGGGGTCTCTCTCAGGGTTTATAAAAGTCAGGAGACGGGCCTTTTGGTAGTCTAACAAAACAAACTTCCATAATGGTATAAAAGCTCCAATTGCTAGACATCCCCCCAAAATAAACATCCAAATTCTAACACCAACCACGAAGAGTATTGTAATCCCTGTTACAACCAAAAGAATTGAAGTGCCGAGATCCGGTTGGCGTACAATTAAAAATGCTGGAAATAATATTAAAAGGACAGGCAAAAAGATATGCGAAACCCTAC
>MDSX01084886.1_pt1 | contig 11533 bp, 7 predicted proteins | sample 811141 | NCBI WGS metagenome assembly MDSX01 (sample SAMN05326642, study PRJNA326480) | marine metagenome | isolation source: seawater | place: Atlantic Ocean: South East | collected 2010
TGGACTGGCTCCAAGGATTTCAACATCAAGCGAGCGCTCTTTTTTGATCGTTTCAAGCCGCTCAAGAAGTGCAGACATCCGCTCTGGGGTTCGATAAAAAATATTGATTTCAACAGGGCACTTCAATTGTTGAGCAAGAGCGAGCAGTTGCTCACCAGCCAACGCAACCGCGTTTCCATTCAAGCTGATGATGGGGCGTTCAGCATTCTTGAGTGCCCTCAACGCATGAAGGGTTGCTTCATGGGCGCTGGGGATTGTTTGCTCGCCGAGCAAGTAATCGTAAGCCTCTCCCCGACCATGAGCAATCATGGCACTGCCGGCAAGCATACCTTGTTTTTCTGCCTCCTCAAGGCGATGTCGAAGGCGAAGAGATTGGTATCGCGGATGGCTTGGGTCAGCAGCAAAATCGCTCATTGAATCCCCTCATTCAAACGCCGGACATCAGCATCGACATATCCAAAGGCGCCACACCTCTGTTGATCGAACTGGTCGAAAGCACGTCAAGACCACACTCGTGCCATTGGTCGAGGTGGTCGAATTCAATTCCACCACTTGCTTCGAGCACCACATGTTCTCTTAACCCCATGTCGGTGAGTTCTGCAGCAACCTCCTTGCACCGTTCTGGTCCAAAATTATCCAGCATGATGACGATTTTATGAACACCTTCTTGCCTACGCTGGGCCCAAATTGCGGCGGCAATAATCGCTTCCTTGTTTTCTCTCACTTCAATTTCTAGAAAAGCCCCACATGATGCCGGGTCGACGTCCTGAAGGTAACGAGCAATCCTGTTATCGTGACCCTCAATATCCCCAAGCATTGTAGCAAGATCGTTTTCTTTGATCATTGTCGCATCGAATTTGTTGAGTCTGTGCGTCAGGCCACCTCCAAGGTGAACCGCCCACTTGTCCATCAAGCCCCAAATGGTCTTTCGAGTGCACGCAATTTGTCCGGGCGCAATCGCTGACCAGCGTTTTGCCTCGGTTGCGATGCCTGAAAGTTGGCCAAGGATGTTTAGGATGCTCCGTTCCATCGACAGCACAGCCTCACGGTCGCCCGAAACTGTTGCTATGTCGTCGCCTTCAGAGACCTTCTTCCCATCGCTGGCCCACCAGGTGATTTTCAACGAAGGCGCCCATATCTGCAACATGTGATCGATTGCCGCCGTCCCAACAATGATGCCATCTGCTCGGGCTACAATCGTAGCCTCAACATGGTCAGTGCCTCCCATAAATGGCATGTCCACGCCGTCATCAGCAAGGGTGGCGCCGACCCATCGGTCGAAACTTGCAAGCAGCATCCTTGTCGGACCGTCTTCTGCAGACCACAGCACATGCCCGCGGTCATGAGGGGGTCTAGATGGTTCGGCCACACACAGCGGTGGGGGTCAGTTAACTTCAATCCGTTGCTTCATCAGAGCGAGCAATGATTTGGTACAAGTTTTGATAAGTCGATTGAATCATTTCACGGTATGGAGGTCGAGGGAATGACATCCTTGTCGGAAAAAACGTTGCGTTCACACGTGACAAATTGTTCAACAATCCATATCTATGGGGCAGGACTCAATCACGAACGTCCCGCTCACACAGCGGTAGGAGAACTTTCTGAACTTGGCTGGGCTTGCGCTCCAATTCATCCACGTGATGCAGGGGGGACAATCTCAGGCTTCCCCATCCGACCCTCACTTGATGATGGAATCGTTCCGGAAATCGTCGTCCTCTTCCTCGCTCCCCAACGCGCTCAATCTGTTGTCCGAGATCTTATCGTACGCTTGGGCCATGAAAACTTCCCACTGATTTGGTTTCAAAGGGGTGCAGAAGATGACCGTTCAATCGAAGCGCTCGATGCGATGAACGCACCCTACGTTGCAAACGATTGCATCGTCGAATATACCGCCAGGAACGCTCTCACCTGTTTGCGTTCCATTCTCCCTCAAGACTTCTGCCTCCAAACCGCATCTGAAGATGGCGATGGGTGCTCAGTTTGGACCACCCATTCTTCACATGACGCAGAATTAACGCCCCCAACCCATGGCCTTGAGTGGATTGGTTCACTTGACGACTTGACGTCTTCAAATCACACCATTCCTCGCTACATTCGCTCGTTGCGGAACGAGGGTGAAACCTTGAGTGAACTCGCACAACGATTGACAAAATCAGACCCAGGTTGAGAACACGCCAGAGCATTGAATCGGGAACCAAAGCGGAGGTAGCGTTATGATGGACCGGAGCAACCAACCATCAATGCGTGCTGTGGTGATGTGCTCCATTTTACTCACAGCATTGCTGGTCCCATTCGTTGGCGCGACGCACTCCAACATCGGTGAAACGACCACTGGATGGGCTCCTTTATCTGATTCACAAGACCACCCCCTCATCGATACGTACTCGCCAATCATCCAAGCTTCAATTGCACACCATAGCGACGTTACCATCTACAGCGAAGACCAACTGTCAGCCGTTCAGCAATGGGTTGTGTTCTCAAATCACAACCTCGGAGTGGACGCCGGGCATCTTAGAGGTGCACAACTTGTCGACTTGAACAATCAAGAAGCGCAGAGCGTTCTTCATGATTGGCAGACTTCAGGCCTCATTGAGGCAGCCTACCCGTTAATTGAGAGGGATATGGAGCCAAGATGGACGCCAAACGATCCAAAATTCGGTGAACAATGGCATCTTGTGAATACGGGTCAAACCGGCGGCATAAGCGGCGAAGATGTCAACATTACAGGCACATGGAACACCTACAAGGGATCGGGTATTGTCATTGGCATCGTCGATGACGGTTTGGATTGGAACCACCCTGACATCTCGACATACTATGATTCAACCTTGGATTATGATTTTTGTAATGATGATGGCGACCCGACACCGACCTCAAACAACGCCCACGGCACGGCAGCAGGCGGTGTTGCTGCAGCGACTGGAAACAATGGCGTTGGCGTCACTGGGGCGGCTCCTGAAGCAAGCCTCGTCGGGCTTCAATTGATTTCATGCAGTACGACCGATATCCGTGAATCAAACACCCTTGGCCACGAACGCCAAGACATCGATATCTATTCCAATTCATGGGGGCCGAGCGATAACGGTGAGACTCTTTCTGGACCAGGGCCGTTGATGTTAGCAGCCCTTGAAGCAGATGCACTCCAAGGAAGGAACGGCAAAGGGAACATCATCACATGGGCGGCAGGCAATGGATTGGATGATGACGACAATTCCAATTACGATGGATACGCGAACTTGAGGTACACGATTGCAGTGACTGCAGTCGACCACAAAGGGCGTCAATCGTACTACGCCGAACCCGGCGCGAACATTCTCGTCGCTTCTCCATCAAACGGTGACGGCGAGAGCATCACGACCACAGACATCGAAGGATCAGGTGGTTATTCAAACAGCGATTACACCAGCACCTTCGGTGGGACTTCATCCGCCACACCCTTGGTTTCAGGCATCATCGCCCTCATGTTTGAAGCAAATGCAAACCTCACCTGGCGCGACGTCCAGCACATTCTTGTCGAAACCTCGCGCCAAAACGATGCAAACGATGCCTCATGGGCCACCAACGGGGCAGGCCACCTTGTGAGCCACAAGTACGGCTATGGAGTCATCGATGCAGGTGCAGCAGTGGCCGCAGCGGTGAATTGGACACCTTCTGAAGCAGAGATTTCAACCACGTCTGGAACAATTGAAACCAACCTTGCGATTCCAGACAACACCGGAGAAGTTGTCTACAGCAACACAACCGTGTCCGACGCCATACAGATTGAGAACATCGACGTAATCGTCGATCTACCACACACATTCCGCGGCGACATGGAACTGATTCTAACGAGCCCGTCAGGATCTCAAAGTGTCCTCGCTGAGAAACACGATGACAGTGGCAATAATTTCAACAATTGGCGATTTGGGACCGTACAACATTGGGGCGAGGACAGCAGAGGCGAATGGTCCCTTTCGCTGGAGGACCAGGGCAATGGAGACTCTGGTACCCTCGATGAATGGGAATTGATTATTTACGGCACTCAGATGATTCTGGATTCAGACGGTGATAATCTCACCGATACCAACGAAACCGATGTCTATGGCACCGATCCAAATGACATTGACACGGATGACGACGAATTGAATGATGGACTCGAAGTGCTCGTGTACGGCACCGACCCGTTGTCAATGGACACCGACATGGACGGCTTGGATGACGGTGTTGAAGTGCTTGTTAACGGCACCGATCCACTTGACAATGACACGGATGATGACCTGTTGAGCGATGGAGATGAAGTCAACATCTATGGCACGAACCCTTTGGTTTTCGATGCTGATTCGGACGGCGATGGATTCTATTGGTTCCAAGATTGCAATGATACGAATTCAGACATTTACCCCACCGCAGTGGAGTTGTTGAATGGAATTGATGACAACTGCAATGGGTCATGGGATGAAGGATTCAACCTTACCGATGTTGATTCCGATGGACTGTATGACTTCGAAGAATACCACGAATATGGTACAGACTGGCTGAACCCGGACACCGATCTGGACGGCCTAGAAGATGGTGCTGAGGTCTTTATTCACGATACAAATCCACTTGTTGTCGACAATGATACGGACCAAGACGGCTTTTACTGGTTCCAAGATTGTAATGATACCAATGCTTCAATCAACCCATCCATTCCTGAGTCACTCGATGGCATCGACAACAACTGCAACGATGAAATCGATGAAGATTTCTTTGGAACAGATGCCGATCTTGATGGTTTGCTGGATATGGATGAATACCTTGTTCACGGCACGAATCCATTTGATTCAGATACGGATGGCGATGGGTTACTCGATGGCATAGAATTATTCTCCACAAACACCGATCCCCTTTCCCCCGATCTCGATAATGATGGAGATGGCTATCGATGGTTCAATGACTGCAATGATAATGACAGCACGGTTTCTCCAAGCGCCGTTGAACGTTGGAACGGTCTTGACGACGACTGTGACGGTTTCATCGATGACGATGTCGATCGGTCAGCCTACATTTCCGCCTCCCCTTCAAAAAGAACCTTAACGCTCAATGCGACCAACGATACCCTCGAACTCTCCCTTTCCCTTTCCTTGGATCAATCCAGCCTCGAACGCATCAATCCAACCGTGCAATGGTATCGCAACAACACCTTGATTGCAACGGGATTGAATTTCCAAGAATCCGAATTCAATTGTTCCTCTCCACGTTCAGACTTCGCCAGGTATCTTTGTGACACGAACGGGACCGTAGGCCCAGAACTCATCACTGCAACTATGATTGAAGAACGAGGGCAAATCGAGGTCACTTGGGCAGTCACCTACCTCGTCTGGAATCCACCACCACCGCCCGTGGTCGAAGACGACGCGAACATTTCTGAGGAAAGTGACTTCATGGCCACTTTGGAATCGAACGCTCCGTTGGTGATTTCTGCAATCGTCTTCATGGTTGCTTTGTTCGCCTTCCTGCTGACGCGTCGTCCCCGCCGACCTTCAATTGGAGAAAACAGCGCTTTTAGCCAAGCACCTCCAACCCGCGCACCTTCTCAATTTGCAAATGTGCCATCAGCTCCAGACCTCGGAGTATTGCCTCCCTACGACCCACGTCGTTGAACGGCTGGTCATTGAGGTTGCTGAATTAGACTCCAACCAAGCAATCGGCCTTCATTGGCATCGGCAAGTAAGTTCAGTTGATTGCTCCATCCATCAGTGCCGTCCCACGACCTCGACATATCAACTGAAACAGCACCATCGGCATCACTTGTGAGGCTCGAGAGGATTGAATTCAATTCACCACCAGGGACGACGACGAGATAGCCGGTTTGTACATCACTATGGTAGGCTCCACCTTCCGTGAAAAACAGATCCTCGCCAGTCAAGTGGTCGTACAGTATTGTGTCTGAAAGGCGCAACTCCATTTGAGAAAGATTGAGGGTCGAAGGAATCGCTTCACGATTGAATGCTACATTATCATCGTAGACGCCTTTCTGATTGAATTCACACGTGCTTTCACTGGGGTCGCCGGTGAGGTTGAAACTTACCCAACCAGCGCTTTCATCGGCAGCGACCCAGGACATGTTCCACTCGCTTCCTTGTGAGGCACCTATGGTTGTCGCTCGCCAGATATAGCCGGAATCATCCAGCGCATTGGTCGCTCCACTTGCAGCACCTTGGAAATAATCGAAGCATTGAATCGCCTGCTCAAAGGTATGGGTCCGCATACCACTGTCATCCGGCATGTGGAGATCATTAGCGCCCCAAGATTTGAGGTCGTCATCATCGACCTGCAACTGGTTAGCCTGCGGTCTTGAACTGTAAGAACGGGCCAAATCGAGTTGTTTCTGACCACGTTCAATCGAGGTTCGTTCAAAGACATGGTGCAATTCAAGATCGCCTTCGGGGAGCACCAAATCGTTGAGTAGCTGAGTCGTTGCAGAACATTCCTGTTGATTGGTTTGCGAACTTGAAATAACGACGTCCACCTTTTGTTTTGCAGCCCAAGGGTTCCCTTCTTCAATCCATAATTCCATCGTAGCCGAACCTAAACAGTAGGTTCGAATGTCTTGATGCGTGGCGATGACCTTCCATGCAGCAGTGCCGGAGAACTCGTCGATGCCGATGACCCGCCACTCCCAGCCATTGTTGCTTCCAGTTACCCCTGAATCAATCAAATTATTTCCGAGTAAATCCTCTATTTCGATGGGTTGTAGCATCATGGCAAACCCTGGAGCTAAGGATTCTAAGCCGCCTAACAGGCCTCCAACGCCATAACTGACGGTCGTGCCACGATACTGGCCTATCGGGTCTGGTAAGTCGATTTCCCAATCTGCGTGGGTCGAAAGGGTTGCTTGCTCGCGCAGTTCCGTGTACTGCTTTGTTTCAATCTGAGCCGTTCCGTCGGCTCGGATAAATGTCGAAGAGCAACCGTTGAACGCATTGGTAAGGTGGCGTTGAACAGTGAAGGAATCCAAATCGTTACTGTTTGTACTTTCAACAGCCAGCCATTGTCCACCCATGCCACCTTTTGCGAGAACTGCACCAAGCCGATCGGTGGACCCTTCTGCATAGAGCTGATCCGTGCCACCTTCAGTTATTGCAAGTCGACCATCGCCTTCAAACAGAAGTGATAATTTGCAGATTTCATCATCGGTTTCCAATTGTTCAAGCGCTAACTCAATGAATCCATCCGTTGCAAGGAAGGTCCCGTCTTTGACGGTGTAACGCATTTCATCACCGTACCTTAATTGGTCAGCAGTAAAGGGGTCGAGTTGATTATTCACCCAGTAATATCCACCCGCTCCAACAAGAATCAAGGTCATCAAAGCAGCAGCGACTTGCGGGCGCTTGACTATGTCAAGCAAGGTGGCCGGTTTTGTGTCCGAATCCAGTGATTTTACCACTTTTTTTGTGACTTGTTTTGCTGGAGTTTCCTCCAACATGATCTCGGCGTCGAGGATTTCTGCTTCAAGCACCTCGTCCTCTTCAGGGAGTGCTTCTACGGCCTTTTTGACAGGTTCCACTTCTGGCGTGAGGGTATCCTCATCCTCCAAAGAAAGCACAACTTCCTCGTCTTCTGCTGGTGTTGCTTTGGCCTCAACAGGTTCTGTGGTCTCCTTCGCAGGAGGGAGCCCAACTTCTTCATTCGAGAGTCCAGATTCGAGCAATCGCTTGACAAGTTCGCTCTTTTTTCCAGAGGTTGCCAAGTCGTTGAGGATGCATAGCGCCTTCAGTTTTGCAACTGTTAACGTCGATGCAACATCATCACTCATGACTGAACCCCAAACTACCCCTGTCGCCTATCCCTTTCAAGGATGGCGCTCCATGTGCGCCCTCAATGTCCAGTTTCGAACACGGATTGACTCTGCACTCAACCTTCGTGGGCAACGTAGTTTCCATCTTGGTCCTTGATGTACACAGTTTGGTCGTAGGAGCCATCCGCAAGTTTCCGGAAGAAATATCCATTCTCTGCTGGTTCGTAAATTTCACTTGGCTCACTCGCATCTTGTTCTGGCTCTGCTAGAGAGTCATCGCCACTTGCTTTTTGAGGCGGGCCGCTTGGACCAGTTGATTGAGGAGGCCCAGATGGACCGGGTGCGCCAGGAGGTCCAGAAGGACCGGCGGCTCCAGGGGGCCCGGAAGGTCCCGCAGCAATCCGTTCGCTGGAAATCGAAGCAAGCACCTTGTTTTCGGTTGTTTCAAGATCTTCTTCCAACATTTTCTTCACCGATTCACCTTGCTTCTGCGCGCCTAAGAAGGCGAAGGCTGAGAGGCTGAGGCACACAAGGCCGAGAAGGCCAAGAATAACTTGGTTTGGATAGACTGCACCGTCGATATCCATGTCTGTTCCAGCAGTCACGATGTTTGCTCCATCGCCGTCCACGAATTGCACAATCACACAGTATTGACCTGTGTCTAATTTGAAATCAAAGGTGTACTCTCCACCAGCGACGGGCGTTTCATCGAGCAATTGGTATTGATAGCTGTGATCGGTGCCCTCGCGAGCGAGTTTCGTCAACGGAGCAAGTTGTTGACTGCAATCATTCTCTTGTAGTGCATAAGCCGCTAGATGAACGTTCGACTCCGCTGGGGGATTGATGACAGTAACATCGATTTTCAACGGCACGTCCATGAAATCTTCACCAGGCAAGGAAGGCCCCCAAACCAAACCGATATCTTTCTCTGCAGAATACCCATTATATTCTACATCAAACGACATTGGGAATAGAGCAAAACCGAACATCAAAACAGCAATGCCGAGCCACAGGAAGACGTTCCATCGGGATTGTTTGAGTGCTTCTTGACGTTGCTCCAGCGTCATGGTTTCAAGCGCTTCATCTTGGTCTTCATCGACCGCAGGTACAGCCGCAGGAGGCTCAGCCTCTTCTTCTGACATATTTTGCCCCATTCCGAGCGAGCACTTGAAAGGCGCGTTCCATCGTCGTGCCGGTATGGACGACACAGACGGGCACAATAGCGCCGCTGAGACGTCCCAGTCAGATGTGCGCCTTGCAATCCTTTCGCGCGGACCGAGATTGTACAGCACTCGACGGCTGGTAGAAGAGGCATGCAAGCGTGGCCTTGACCCATATGTTGCAGATCCAATGAAGTTCTCACTCTTTGTCGCCGATGGACGAATCGATGTCCTCCACAATGGTGAGCCATTCAATTTCGATGCGGTGATTCCAAGAATTGGCCACTCGATCACGAAACACGGCGTTGCAGTGTTGAGGCACTTGGAACAATTGGGAATTTGGACTGCAAACAGCGGGGTCGGGATTCTTCAAAGCCGTGACAAATTACACGCCTCGCAAATTCTTGCTCGAAACCGACTGCCGGTGCCAAGAACAACCTATGTTCGAGATATTATTGACGTGGAAACAGCTGTCGATTTTGTTGGCGGCCTCCCTGTCGTCATCAAGGTGACACAAGGCACTCAAGGGCAAGGCGTTTTTCTTCGCCACACCCTTCGTGAATCGATGAATCTCGTTCAAGGGCTTTTGCTGACTGGTAGGGCTGTGCTTGTTCAACAATACATCGCTGAGTCACACGGAAAGGATATCCGAGCTTTGGTTGTTGGCGACCGAGTGGTTGCAAGCATGCGGCGCAAGGCCAGAGGCCGGGAGTTCCGTTCAAATTACCACCTCAATGGAACAGTGGAGAAAGTCGACTTGCCACCAGAATATGAAGAGGCAGCTTGCCGAGCGGCCCGACTCCTCGGCCTTCACGTGGCTGGAGTCGACCTCCTCGAAGGAGATGATGGGCCACTTGTGCTCGAAGTCAATTCCTCGCCTGGACTCGAAGGCATCGAGAAAGCCAGCGGGGTCAATGTTGCTGGAGCCATTATCGATTATGTGATGACAGAAACCCAATTTTCAGAAGTCGATCTCGATCAATTGTTGCGCACGGTTCCCGGCTCCGGCGTCCTTTCCCTCCAGATTCGGAACCACCCAAATGTCGTTGGGAAGCGCTTAGAGAACTTGTTCAAACCAGGTGCAGAAATCCCAGTGTTTGCGTTATCTCGCGACAACAGCCTCATTTGGAATCCTTCAAATGAAATCCAACTCCGTTGGGACGATATCCTTGTCTGTTATGGCGAGCTTACAAAACTAAGAGCATCCCTGCGGCAAGCCATTCTGGATGTGCCAAACGACGCCTTTACCATCGAAGACCGCGAAGAGAGCAATGCCTGAACGGCACTCGTCTGAACCCCTAAAGGCGATTTCACTCACCTTCAGTTCGCGCGGTGGTTTGATATGGGACCATACACTACGGAGGTTGCTCTTCGGAGCACGGGATGCACACCCGCCACGGCGGGAGGCGGTGAACGCCAATGGAAAAGCGGAGAACATACGAGCGGCAACGCAAAGCACTGAGGCCAAGCCAACGAAGGCTTGACGCGTCTGGTGTCGAACTCCCTCCTCGTCTTGTTCACATGGCTGATCTCCCATGGGTCACATGCTATCGTCAAGCATTGCGCGCCGAAAACAAATCTGAAAACACTCAGAAATCATATGCGAGCGGATTGCGTGCCCTTGTTGAAACCATGCTGCCAGGTGAAGATGTCATCGATGAAACAACGTACGATTCGATGAGTGTTCGAGAGCTTGCTGAACGCATGGAGCCTCTCAATGGCCGGCTTGATCGATGGACACTTTCACTTTCTGAACTTCGCCCTACGACCTACAATGCCCGCCTTGCAGCGGCTCGGCACTTACTCAAGTGGTTGGGGCATCGCTGGCCAGATCATTTGGTCAGGGCAAGAACCGGACGCAGGTTGCCGCGAACGCTCACTCGTCGCGAGATGTCGATGGTGCTTGAAGCGGCAGCGAACAGCGAGAACCCAGTCGCTTCAATCGTGGTCACAATGATGCTGGACACCGGTTTGCGGGTCAGCGAAGTGTGCAATCTCGATATCAACGACATCGATTTGGAGGACGGTTCGGCCAGAGTCTTTGGTGGCAAAGGCGACAAAGATCGGCTTGTCCTGTTCACGCGTCGAACGCTTGAACGGATTCATGCTTGGATCCCCGTTCGAGAATCTCGCCGGAAAGGCGATGATTTTGCTTTCCTTCTCAACTCGGCAGGTCGCCGGCTTCAACCGCGTGGAGTGCAGCGCTTAATGGACGGTCTTGCTGCTGACGTTTCTCTTCCCAAGGGCAAGTTAACGCCGCATGTGTTGCGGCATAATTTTGCCACAGGATTGCTCGAACGGGGCGCGGATTTGGTCACCATTCAACGCTTACTTGGCCATTCAAGCATCGCAACAACACGCGTCTACCTTGAAATTTCAGATCAAACATTGCGCGAGGTCTACCATCGAGCGCAGGCCACTCGCGAAACATTAGAGGCGGCTGCAGAAGCATCACAAGACGTTCAAAGCGTTGAAGAACACACGCCTTCAACAAGTGCCTACGGTCTTGAGTAAGCCTCAATTTCGTTTTGCCTTTCGTTTCGGAATCAACGATGGCCCTGCCCATTCACGTCTTGCAACGACGCGCTGCCCACTGTGGCCTACAATTGGGCAA
>MDSX01026337.1_pt1 | contig 11531 bp, 10 predicted proteins | sample 811141 | NCBI WGS metagenome assembly MDSX01 (sample SAMN05326642, study PRJNA326480) | marine metagenome | isolation source: seawater | place: Atlantic Ocean: South East | collected 2010
GCGCCGCGAGACCGCCGTCGCGACTCGACCGTCGCTGAGGTACCCATCGGAAGATGTCCTCCGAGGACGCATCGCCTCCCGCGCCGGCGCAGGGAGCCACCGCGGGAGAAATCCGCGATTTGAACGCCCCCACTCATGCACAGCAAACGGGCTCGGTGACCTTCGCCGACGACGTGGGCGAGCGGCCGCTCGAGATGCGATCCACGCCGAACCTCGCGGAAGCCGCCATGGACGCGATGTTCGAACAACAGAAACAGCAAGAGGGCGGGCTCCGGAGCTGGAAGGCCATGAGGTCACGGGCGGTTCGACGACAACTCGTGCAGATGTCTCGCGCGAGCACCAGTCGCCTGTCGAACGTGCGCAAGCTCCAGGTGCCCTCGGGAAGCGCGGCGGTGGTGCCCCACATGCTCGCCCCGGAGGATATCGACCCCATCGCTGGCGGTGTCGAGCCACAGGCGCCGACATCACTCGCGGACACGCATCTCGACGCCGGCGACTCCACCGCATCCCTGCGCTCGTCCATTCCAAGCGCACGAAATCTCAAACACGACGTCGAACCCAGCGAAACCTTCGACGACACACACGCCGAGGAGATCGACGAGAAGGAGGACAAACTCGCGGCGTGGCTCCAGTGCTCGGGGCTACACACCGTCGGCAAGTGGGTCCTCAACTACCGGAAACACCCGTCCTGCTGGGCCGCGCTGCTCGTGCTCCACGGGGTCCCGGAAGTCACCGGGCGCCTGCGAGCCAAGGTGGAAAACTACGCCATCTACTCAGCGCTGTTTCTATCGTGCACCATCGCCGCGGTGATGGACCCGCCGCCGGCGATGGACTGCGAACGACGCGAATTCGACGGCGAGTACGAAAAGTACAGGTGCGAAGTCGCGAAAAGGGTCGCAGCGTACGCACTCATCGCATCCGTAGCGATGCATTTTCTGGCAATCATTCTGGCCATGGGTGAGTTTTTTTTCATATTGTATGGGCAATTAGTATGACGTCGTGTTTTGTTTACAGCGTTCGTCAACGCGCTGAACGAGTGCGCGAGGGAGAGCGACGTTTTCCGCGTCTTCGCGCGTGGCCAAGGTTTCCTCGCGACGTATAAATGCCAAAAGGCGTTTAGGATCGGAAGCGCGTGCACGATGGTGGCGATCGGCGCGGTGTCGCTTGAGATGATCGGGTGGGACGCAGTGGTGTTCGAGCTGGTAAGTTTATTTTAACTCGAGTTTATTTTAACTCTCGTGTGGGCAACGTGACTGACATCGTGTGTACAGCTGCTCGCCGTGTACGTGATTCGCACCTTCACGCACACGTCGCACTTGCTGTTCAGCAGCGGAAGCCTGGTGAACTACTGGCGAACCGAGCTGGGGGGTAACCCCGACGAGGACGACCCGTACGATATCCAGCCCGGCGTCGAGGTGTTCAAAGAACGGCTCAAGTTCTCGCACGGGATGTTGGGCGACCCGCTGGAAAGCACTAAGGGATCCTCCGCCGCGGGTTCACAAACGAGCGGCGGCGATCGCGGGGATGGAAAGGGGGGTAAGCGCGGGATACTGGGCAGGCTGCGGAGTTCCGGTAAAGCGCCGAGGGTGCGCATGGACGGGAAGAGCGCGGAGGAGAGCAACTCGGACGAGGAGGATACAATCGATAAACTGCGGAAGAGCATGGAGAAGAAGAACAATAAGCGGGAGAAGAACAAGGAGAAGAAGAGACGGGGGTACGTGGACAAGCACGGGAACCACCACGGATCCAAGGCTGCCGCCATCCTATGAACGAGTGTCTAGCGGACTGGAGCGTTAGACGCCGGCTGTAGACTACAAAAGTACCGCTTTCAAAGTGAGCCTAACGCGCTATACCCTCGCCGACGCCGCCTCTTCGCCCACCTGCTCCGCTATACCCTCCGACAACCGCTGCCCGAAGCTCCGCTTCAGCGAGAAGCTGATCGCACCCACGAACCCTTCGCTGGACTCGAAACACATCATACCCACCGCGAACGGCGCGATGCAAGCGCACAATCCCCGCCAACCGATGGCGCCGAGAAGCGCCCCCGAAGCCGCCGACGCCGCGCCCACCGCCGCGAACGTCGCAGCCTCCGCGGCACCCTGCACCCGCCTCGAGGCGCCCGCGTCCAGCACCGTCCCGTCGGGCAGCATGAGCGCGGATCCCGCGATGAACGTGAAGTTCCACGCCAACCCCAACAGTATCAACAACGCGTAAAACGCCCATAGAGGTACCGACCCGGTGGCTCGCTCGGGCACAGCCGCGTACGTAAACACGCCGCACACCAGGTACAGCACGTACCCGACGATGGACACCGCATCCGGCCCGAACTTCTTCACCCCATCCCCAGTTCCTAGGAGCCCCGGCAGGAACATCATGACCATGTGAAGTTGCAGCGCGGTGGCGGCGTCGTCGAACGAGTGCCCGCCTTCGCGTTTGCCCGTCATCGCGAGCGGCGCCGCGGACATCGCCAGGAACATGGCGGTCCACGCGCACGTCACGCCCGCGAGCCCTTTACGCGCCTTGGCCGACCGCGCGAACTCGGCGTGAGGCCATGTGAATGCCGCGCCTTTCTCCTCCTTCACCCCCCGCCTCGGCCCCGCCGATTTGATACACACGGTGAACGCCACGAGCGCGGCGTAGCAAGCCGCCATGGCGAGGAAACATCCCGCGAACTCCTTGTCCAGCGATGCGCGCGTCGCCTTGGCGACCTCCGGTCCGATGAATGCCGCGAGTGTTCCTCCCGCGACGCCGAAGCTAAGCGCCCGTGGCCTGTCTCCGGGTTTCACCGCCTCCGCGGCGGCGAATCGTAGCTGTTGCGCCACGCAGTTGGCGACGCCCACGAGCGCCAGCCCGAGGAAGTACAGGACGTGCGAGTCGACGTAAAAGTCGGCGAAGGAGACGAGCGAGCCGAGAACGCCGATGCATCCGGCCTGCGCGATGACCTCGCGCCGCCCTCGCGCGTTCGCTCGCGCCGCGGCGGGGAGGGACACCGCGGCTCTCGACCACATCTCGACGGCGAGCGCGACGGTGCCGACGACGGCGCTGCCGGTCCGGCGTTCGGTGGCGACCGCGAGGGACGCGACGACGATGCCGAAGCCGGACGCGGCGGCGGCCTGGCCGAGGCTCGCGAACGCGACATCGGACCATCCGTCCGAGGGTGATGCGTCCCCATCCCCTGACACAGCTGTAGAGCTCATCATGGACCCGTCGCGGCTCAGAGACGCGGTTCCTCCCTCACCGCCGCGCGGGGTATCCGAGTCGGGGGGCATGCTATCTATGGCGTCGTCGCGCCCGGACGTCGACTCCGGCGCCATCGTCTCACGCCGACGCGCTCCCGCGAGCCGCGCAATGGCCGGCCGAGGAGCACGTTTTTCTACCGACTAACTCTTAGCGTTATTATTCTCGTCGTCCATGACACATGATTCGAGGGTGTTTTTCGTGCATCGAGGTCCAACTATTCTCTCGTGCACGTTTTGGCCTTTATTAGTGTTAGATCAGCGTCTAATTTCCTATTTCGCGAGCTATTTCCAACTACCAGAACATAGGGTAGCACTACCGCCGCTTAGAAATCGAGTTTTGGACGCGGGATGCCGCCGCGTCGGGGGGCACCGACGCCTCCAAACATCACGGAACGCGCCGAAACTTCGCAAGGACGTGCGTGGATGTCTTGGGCATCATGCGGGCTTCTCGGTTTGCAAAAAACAAAAGAAATGCTCCCTGCCAGGTTCGAACTGACGACCGCGGCGTTATTAGCACCGCGCTCTAACCAACTGAGCTAAGGGAGCCCGGATCCTAAGATCATCAGGCTTGCCGATTGTGACCGGCTTAGTCCAGCGCATGTTGAGCGCGTAGAAGAGCTGTTCATGTCAGTTGTCGGATTTCATGGTATATGAAGACATCAGATCGATGCGAGGTTGCCTGTTCGCGTATGGGCAAACGGTCTGATGACCGTGGCCAAAAAAAAAGTCGGCGCTTCGCCCGCACGGAAGAAAGAAGCTGGATTGTTTTGAAACCCTGTCGCCCTCTCTGACCCGCGCACGCACGCGCCGGACAGACCCTACGCACAAGCTCGACAATGCCCCCCAAGAAAGCCGAAACCGAGGAGAAGCTCGGCCCATGGGCCCTCGGCCGCTTCACCAGCAACCTCAAGGTCCGTCGCGAACCCCCACGCATCGAACCGCCGCAGATCGCGCGCCAACCAACAGATCGATCGGACCACTCAGTCGACTGACTCGTTCCCTCTCCCTCCCCACCCCACCCACCCCAGGTCGGCCTCGTGGGTATGCCCAACGTCGGCAAGTCCACGCTGTACAACGCCCTGTCCAACTGCTCCATCCCCGCCGAGAACTTCCCCTTCTGCACCATCGACCCAAACTCCACGCGCGTCAACGTCCCGGACGAACGCTTCGACTGGCTCGTCGACCACCACAAACCCAAGTCCGTGGTCCAGCCGTACCTCGAGATCGTCGACATCGCCGGACTCGTCAAGGGCGCCGCGGGCGGCGCCGGACTCGGCAACGCCTTCCTCTCGCACATCAAAGCCGTCGACGGCATCATCCACGTCATGCGCGCCTTTGACGATCCGGACGTCATCCACGTCGAAGATCGCGTCGATCCCGTCGACGACATCGAGATCATCACCAGCGAACTCCGCAGCAAAGACTTGGAGTACATGAACATGACCAAAGGCAAACTCGACAAGGACAAGCAGAAGGCGGCGCAGAACCCGAACATGGCCAAGGCGCACGCCACCGAGACGGCCTGTTGCGAGAAGGTCATCGCGTGGCTCGAAGACGGCAAAGAGGTACGCAACGGCATGGACGTCTGGACCCCGACGGATATCGACTACCTCAACAAGTACCAGCTCCTCACCGCCAAACCCGTCATCTACGTGTGCAACCTCACGCAGAAGGACTTCAAGCGTAAGGCTAACAAGTGGCTGAAGAAGATCCACGAGTGGATCATGGCCCACGGCGGCGGCGTGATGATCCCGTTTTCCGGCGCGTTTGAAGAGGAGCTTCAGCACATCCCGGAAGAGGAGAAGAAGGCGTACGAGACGGAGGCGGGTATGGCGTCCGTCCTTCCCAAGATTATCAAAACCGGGTTCGCCACCATCCACCTCATCTACTTCTTCACCGCCGGCCCTGATGAGGTCAAGGCGTGGTGCATTCGCAAGGGATTCAAGGCTCCGCAGGCGGCGGGCGCGATCCACACCGACTTCGAACGCGGGTTCATCTGCGCGGAGGTGATGGGATTCGAGACTTTGAAGGAGCTCGGAAGCGAGGCCGAGTGTAAGGCCAAGGGGAAGTACATGCAGCAGGGGAAGACGTACACGGTGGCGGACGGAGACGTCATCTTCTTCAAGTTTAACGTCACGGCGGCTAAGAAGAAGTAAAAAGAAATTGTATCGGGGATCCGCGGAGTGTGCAAACTACATACGTAGCGCGAGTCCATAGAGTTTTAACAGTCTTGTTTATGCACACGCGCGTTCATGGGGCGCCGCGTTATCGCGTAATACCCGTATCCACCGCCCCGTGTACTTGTAATGTACTCACTGGATGGCGAAAAGCAAGATGAGCTCCGCGGCGCCCGCCTGTAACTGCGGCCACACCGCCGTCTTCACGCTCGTGCTCCTGTCCAGCTCGATCTCGCACCCGGGCTCGCCGCCGAAGATCATCACGCGTTTGTCCGACATCCCGCACTGTTGTCCGACAATCTTCTTGACCACGGACAGCGTGGCACCCGCCGGGACGGAGACGAACGGGGACGCGATGGCGGGCGGCGTCCGTGAATCCGCGAAGGGCGCGCCTCTCAGTTCCAGCTGGTAGGTCAACACCCCGGCGCCGGTCCCGGCCTCACGCGCGAGCTCCGCGCGGGCGCGATCGTCCACCGCCCTGGACGCGTAGAGCCCCGCGAAATCGTCAGAGAAGGCGGTGACCACCGTCACCTTCCCCGGCGCCAGCGCGGATTCTTTAACGGGATTAGATCGGGGTCGGCCCACCGGCCTCTTCGCGGGCTCGGATGCCGTGGGTTTAGGGTCCGAGTTGACTCCGCCCTGCGCGGCAGCCTTCGCCGCGTTGACCGCCGCGGCGTGCGCCTCGGCGGTCTCCCGTTCCGCCAGCTGTCGCGCGCGTTGCTCCGCGGCGACGACGGCGACTTTCTCCGCTTCGGCTCGAGCCCTGGCGCGTTTTTCCGCCTCCTCCGCCTTCATCTTCTCGCGCAACGCCCCGGCCTCTTCCTTGCGCCGGCGCTTAGCTTCGCGCTGTCGTTCTTTCTCCTCGGTATCCTCGCCTTTCTTCACCTGCGCGATGGACGCGCTGTACGCGTTCTCCTCGAGGTCGTAATCCTGCGCGTGTTGGTAGAGCGCGGTGATGATCGCGTCGAATCCTGGGTCGTCGCGGAGGGCGCGGCGGGACGGGACGTGCAGCCTGCACGTGGGGCAGTGATGATTACTGTGTGCGTTCGGGGATGATGGATGGGTGGGTGGGGGTCAGTCGATGCGATGGAGGAGACGCGGTGGGCGACGTCGGCGGTGGGGGGCGGTGGTAGGGCAAATTCTCCGTGTGATCGGGACGGGACTCACAGCTTGCGGAGGTGCTCCTCGATGCATCCCTGGCAGAAGCGGTGGAGGCACGGGGAGACCACCTTGACCTTCTTGAGGGTGCCCCAGCAGATGGCGCATCGCGTGTCCGCCCGGACGGATCCGAGCTTCACGGACATGCTGCTCCGGATCTCTCGCTCGCTGATTTGTGTGGGCGCGAACAGAACAGGACGCCGAGCGGATAATTATACAGTTGGATGATTAGATCGGCACTTCCTCGGGCAGTACGCGTGAACCACCATGATGCTCTCCGTCGTCGCCCCATCCGCCGTGACCCTCGCGGGGTCCACCGTGTCCGCGCGCGGTCGATCAGCCGCGCGATCCGCGCGCGCCGTCTACCCGTCGCGGTCCACCCGGCTCGTCTGCGTCGCATCTTGTCCGGCATTCTCAACGCCTGAATCGGCGGGAATGCTCTCCCGAGCGCTGCGCACCATCGACGGCGGGAAGTGCCTGGGCGTGAATGCACCGGTCGTAAGCGCCCCTCTCCCCCCTCCACCCGTCATCAAGACCGCCATCAAATCCCCGGTGGAACGCGCTCAAGATCCGAGATTCGCGGCTGCCACGCAGGAGGAGGCCAAGATGGACGCCATGCGCGCCGCCGCGCGCAAGCGCATCGCCGGCGAGGCCGACGCCGACCCCGCCGCCCCAGTCCCTGACTTCGAGGACCTCGAACCCGTCGCATCCGCGTCATCCGGCTCATCCCTCGACGCCGGGACGGTGATCGACACCGGCGCGGTGTGGCGGTACTTCCTCTGCACCGCCGTGCAGTTCTCCGTGCTGGTCTGGTTCTCCATGTGGCTCAACGTCGGCCTCGCCAGGTCGAACCTGGACATGACGTACCGGAAGGCGCTCGTGGGCGTGTGGTTCGGGTTCAACGCCCTCAAGTCCAGGGTGTTCTCACCGCTGAATGCCTCGAGGCCGAAGATGGAAGGCGAGAAAACCGCCATCAAGGAACGAAGACGTCCGGCGTGGATGCCGCCGCCGCTCGCGTTCCCGGTCATCTGGACCACCATCGCGGTGCTCCGCGCGGTGTCCAGCGTCGTGGTGTTCGGAACCACCGGGACGCTCAACAACCCGGCGCACTTCGCCATGCTCCTGCACCTATCGGTGGGCGACACCTGGAATTCCATCAACAACGCGGAGAAGCGCCTGGGAACCGCGGTCGTCGGGGTCTGCGCCGTGCTGGCGTCGGTGTATAACGTGGTGTACCAGTACTGGAGCGTGAGTGTCAAGGCTGGGGTTTTGATCGCGCCGTCGGCGGTGTGGATCAGCGTGGCGACGCTGCTCGTGTACACAATCTGGAAGATCAACCCGAGGGCGGACGGAACGCGGGAGCCGCTGTGGCCGATGAAGCCGGCGCTCATCGAGAACCCGTGAGGGTTTAATAAGACTCTTAACACGTATTAGTGCGGTGTTGTGAATCGAAAGCGAAAGTTAAAGGCTAAGAGTTATGTCTAAATGTCCGTTTCTGTTTCCACCGGGAACAATCGTTGCATGGTGTCGCCGAGTGTCTCGATGAGGTCGGCGGCGAGCATGGACCGTCGCTTCTTGTCGAACGCGGCTCGCGCGGCGACGCGGGTGACCAGGCACCCCGCGTAGGCCGCGAGTGCACTCGCGCTGGACGCGAAAACGTGGTTTAGCCTGTAGTTCTGTGCCATCACCGCCTTCGAGAGCGCGGCCTCGGTGTCCGGATCATCCTCCAAATGCATCGCTGCGCTCACGATGGCGCACTCCGCCGCCTTGCTCCTGGTTGACCACGCGAGGAAGGTGGCGATCGTGCCGGCGAGCACGTCTCCCTGTCCGCCGCACCGCCTCGGCGAACCCAACTCGTCGCAGACGTATAACCTGCTGTACTCGTGAAGCCCTTCAAGGTGAGTATTCTCCGGCATGTCTTCCACATCGCCGATTGCGTGGGTCACGACAACATCCGCCTCACCTTTCGCCACGACGACGGGACCATTGAGTATATGTGCAATATCACTCGCAAGAATCGTCGACGTTTCAGATTCCCCCCCCCAACTGCAACTGCGGAACCGGTCGAGCTCTGCTTTGTTGGGCGTCAAAACGACACGACCGTTGTTGCTGACGAGCGACACGTCCTCGTCCTCCATGACGAGCCGGATGCCGTCCGCGTCGATGACGAGTGGTATGTCCTTCTCACACGCCGCCGCGATGATCCTCTTCGCGGTCTCGCACATCGTCGGATCCCGCCCGAGGCCCGGCCCGACCACGAGCGCGGACATCCGGTCGAGCCACGGCTCGATCTTCTCCATCGCCTCCGTCACCAGCTCGGCATCGTAGGCGGTATGAGTATCGCCGTTGGAACCACCTCCCTCGCGCATGTACGGGTGTACGATGAGCTCCGGGGAGTACGATTTGATCACCCGCCCCGCGCCTTCCGCGCAGAAGACGTGCGCCAGATCGGCACCCATCCTCAACGCCGACATCGCGGCGAAGTAAGGAGCGCCCGTGTACTCTTCGCATCCTCCCACCACGCCGATCTTCCCCGCCTGGCCTTTGTGGAACTTCGAGCTGTCGAGATCGGGAACGAGCAGACGTAGTTTTTCATAGTCCGGGCTCTTCGAGGAGTAGCTAGAGCCCTCTTCCTCCCCAGAGTCCATCATCATCGCTTGAGATCGATGAAGCGAACGAGCTCGATGCGCTCGGGCGACGGCGCGTCGATTGACGAACCCGATCGATACGAAGAGACACGAGCGTGATATCCTCGCGGTCGCGGCGAGCATACACCCTCCAGCACCCGCGCGGGCAGCCAGTGACGACGCGTGGCCTCGGTCCTGACAACTCGATTTTCCCGCCGGTGCCAGTTTCTTTTGGCGAAGAGGGGTCGAGTCATTTTTTGAAGGCTCACCGCGGGTCAGAGAACGCCGCGCGCGCGACCGCACAAAGGTCCCGGCGACGCGCTCGCGTGGCTTCGAGCACCGCACTTGAACCCCGCGAGACACGCGAGACACGGCTGTCCCGCCCCGATACGTCAGCTCGGCCGCCCGAGGGAGAGACCAGACGAAGCATCATGGCTCCGTCGTCGACCCCATCGGCCCCGCCGGCCGAGCGCCGCGAGCCCAGGATCTTCGAGACGTGGGAGGGCAACGACGTACGCACACCATCCCTTCATGCACGATCCCTTCGTTCCATCCCCGAACGTTCCAGATCCCGCGCCCGGCTCCCACGAAGATTCCCCACAGCTGGCACCACCCCATCTGACCTCCCGCCTCCCTCTCCGCACTTCTTCGGATCCGCAGCGATTTTTCTGCGACGGGCGGTGCATGACCGGGCCGTCGCCGGGCGGACTCCTGGGCACGTGCGCGCTCGTCCTGATCCCGTCCATCGTGTTCAACGCGCTCGTCGTCCCCGACGTCGCGTCGAAGTACTCCCTCGCGTTCACGATCGTCGGCGCCGCGTGGCCACTCTGGTGCCTCGGAAACCTCGTCGCCGCGGGAACCACCGATCCGGGCATCGTCCGAAGGGAACCGTACAGACCCCCGACGGAAGGCCGCGCGCGCGCCAGGTACCGCGAGGAGGTCCTCCCAAACGGCAGAAGCGTCACGGTCAAGTGGAACGACACGTGCAACATATACCAACCACCCAGGGCGCACCACTGCAGCGTCAACGACGACTGCATCGACAAATTCGACCACCACTGCCCGTGGGTCGGAACCACGATAGGCCGACGCAACTACAGACCGTTCCTAGGGTTCGTCTTCGGAACCGCCATCCTATGCATCTTCGTCATCGCAACGTGCGCGCTGCAGATCAAGATCAAGTACGACGACCTACCGAACGACACCCAATCGCGGAACCTCAAAGCGATTGGCAAAGCGCCATTCGCGATGGTCGTGTTGTTTCTCGCCTTTCTCGGGTTTTGCTTCGTCGGCGTTCTCTCCTGCTTCCACGCGTACCTCGTCGCGACGAACCAGACGACGTACGAGAACTTTCGTGACGGGTACTCGTGGGACGAGAACCCTCACAACAAAGGCCTCGTCGGTAACTGCCTTGAGGCGTGGTGCTCCAAAAAGCCGCCGAGTAGGTTTCGACTTCGAAGATCCGCGCGGGAGCAGCCGCACCTGGACGGCGTCGACGACGAGGAAGCCAAGGTGGAGATCGTGGTGGACGGGGAGGAAGGCGCGGCGCCCGCGGAGCCGCCGAGGCGACACCGGATGTTCGGCAGCGGTGAGAGCGGCGGCGGCGCGGCTACGGGCAACGCGAGCGGGCAACAAACGCAGACGCCGCGTCACGTCGTGGACCCGTCCATCGAGGATGAACAACGGCGACGCGCGGAGATCGCGGAGGCGAGGGCGGAGAAGCGGCGGATCGAGACGGAGCTCGCGGAGAACGACGCCAAGATGCGTGATCTCACCGTGCGGATCCAGGCGGAGGATTCGAAGGAGGAGGATGACGACGAGGACAAGGGCGGCGGCGAGGTGAAAGAGGTTCAACCGGAGGAGGTGAAAGAGGAGACGGAGGATGAGGACGGGGGCACGCCCGTTTCGCCGGGGGGGTACGAAGGGGAGGGCGAGTCGGACTCGCGCGTCCGCAAGTACGAGAATAGGCTTTAGTTTGTGTCGCGTCGGAGGAGGCACTCTTTTTTTATCACAGGTCGGCCAGTGACAACAGAGCCTTTGCCCCACCGCACTCCTTGCACTGAGGGCGCTGACGACCGTGCTGGCATATTTGTGACCCACCGCACTCCTTGCACTGATGGCGCTGACGACCGTGCTCGCATATTTGTGACCCACCGCACTCCTTGCAATGATAGCGCCGACGACCGTGCTCGCAGATTGCACCCCCACCGCACTCCTTGCATGTAGAGCGCTGACGACCGTGCTCACAGATTCCAGACCCACCGCACTCCTTGCATTGAGAGCGCTGACGACCGTGCTGGCAGACTTGAGACCCACCGCACTCCTTGCAC
>MDSX01013910.1_pt1 | contig 11527 bp, 16 predicted proteins | sample 811141 | NCBI WGS metagenome assembly MDSX01 (sample SAMN05326642, study PRJNA326480) | marine metagenome | isolation source: seawater | place: Atlantic Ocean: South East | collected 2010
CCGAATCGGGTGGCATCGATTGTTTTATTACAGAACAATTGAAATTTGATTCAAAAAAATCCGAAGGGTCGTATACGACCCTTCGCCACTAAAGAGATATTATCGTCATAACAATTTTTGTCAGATTGGCTATGACAGCTGATAAATTTGTTATGTTAAAAACAACAAAATAATGAAAACAGTTTAGTTTTTTATCAGCCAATTTAACAATACTTGTTTTTCTTTGTAGTTTATTGCGTCGTCAACATATTCGGTAATCATACTTTCCACTTTTCTGAAATATGGAGTATCTTTATACAAAGACAGAATGCGCTGAAAATGATGTTCATATCGTATAAGATCAGTACGTTGTACCTTTTCCAAACATGTATTTAATACATCTATACTCTCACATAAACCTTTGTACAATATTGTTTCTATAACTTGCGTAAATATGACGCTAACACAGTTTGGAACATCCCGCCGTAACATTAGATTTTGAAGTAATTTTTTTTTTACTTTGATAAATTCGAAAAAAAAACTGCTACACGTAATAAAAAAAGTTGACTATACAAAAACAAAAATGCAGTGGAATGCACAAGGACAACTGCAAAAATTAAATTCTCCTATTCTCAAGCATTTGAATGAAATTGGAAAATTCCTAATAGAATTGAAAAACCGAGAGTTTAACACTACAATGTGTGAAATGAAATTAAAGTTGATCGTAGACGCCTTTATTGACAATGGATATTTGTCAAACCCAACCAAAACTGAAGAACAACAAAGTGAGTTTAATGATTTGATTAATTACTATAATAAATGTGTTGAAGAATTGCAAAAGTCGAACAAAGCGCCGTCTAAATGGAAAGAGATAAACGATTTGATTAAAAACTCATCGTTCAACAAAGAAAAACTAAAAGTCATAATTCCATATTGTAAAGCATTATGCGAAGGTGACAAAATACCAGCTATTGAACAACTTAAACAGTGTAAAACTGTTGGCACATGTCAAAATAAATATATAAAGAATGCAACTCCGAACAAATCCATTCACAGACGACAGACAGGAACAACAGTTTCTGATTTGAAAAGTCGTTTTGAACTTCGCAATCAAGACGTCAAGACTCTTGAAACAAAGCCAGTGAGATCATTGAGACCGACTCCAGCCAGAACGAATTCACATGCATCTCAGAAACCCCCAAAAGTAGATTCAAAGCGTGCGGAAAAAATGTTAAGATCGAAATCTAGAAGAAATCTAAGATCCAACTCAAAGAAACGCTAAAATTATTAGTTTCATTTTGGATCGATTCTATTACATAGTAAACATGTTTATGAATATGTAAACCAGTTCTGAATAGACTATTCATAAAAATAATGTCCGCATTTCATTTTTGAAATCAGTAGAAAAAATTTATGTGAAAAAACTCCGCTTGTCTGCAAAAAAAAATTTATGTGAAAAAACTCCGCTTGTCTGCAAAAAAAAATTGTACCGAAAAAAATGAAGTCCCTGCTCTTTATGATGTCTTTACCATTCGTGTATACCCTTAGTTCTATTCGTGGATACAGTGTTGTTTGGCGTAATGCTGACAACAAAGTCGTAAAGCAAGCAATTTATAATAACGCAAAAGTTTTTACACCTAAATTTAAAACAGAATTCGATGCATTAAGTGAATTGCCAAATGGTTATATTTATGATTTGCATGTCATCAATTCAAATAAAGTTTCTAAAATTTTGTGTACAAAAAGAGAGAAACTTCCTCCATTGTGAAAAACGAATTTTAATGCAGGCTGTATGAACTTAGATACTACACATAATCTGTCATTTTCAATTATGAGTCTAAAATGTGATAATTAAGATGCATTGCAAATGTTGTCCAGGCAAGGAGTGGCGTCAGTGCTATTTTAGACCATTTACTACCATGCAGGCACATACAACATATAACAGTTGCCACAACAAGCGACAACACATACAATCCGATTTTCTTTCGACCCATACACGAGAATGTAATTATCCATAAACACAGTAAAACGGTTAAAACACCGTGCATTATATCAGTTTCTCTTTCATTTCGAGAAGTTTTCCATGAGTATCCGGTCAAAATGTATAATATGGACCAAACAATTCCAAACACATAAGACGGAGGGCGATGCTTCAGTAACACACCTTGCCCAGCTTTAATAGGACATAAAATTGATAAAATAGAACCAGAAATAATCGGTGTCCACATTCTCCAATCCAGACCATTGGTCATTTGGTTTTTAAAACGAAATTATTTTTGAACAAATCTATAATCTACATTCAATTTTAAAGCTGTTACAATTACTTGGACAAACATCAAGGACTTGTTACGCATTTTACCTTCTTTTAGCTTGCAATAGCTTAAAATCTGCATCTGCAAGATCAACACTTTTTTGAATCAACAATGAATAAACTTCTGATAAAATTTCATCTTTGTGATATAATTTCCGGTGTACTTCAATCATATCACTTATATAAGACCAATTTCTAAAATAATACAGTAGTGTGTTAAAGTAATAGAAAGTCACTATATTACGTATAGACCTAGTTTGCAACATTCTGCGATAGTCTTCCATCTCTGCATTCAATTGATTTATGGTATCTTTATAAACACTTGTATTGTTATTGTACTTTACATTGCATGGAAGTAAAACTGATATTGATTCAAGCTCTTCCATGTTTAATTTAATTTTTTTTGTCAAATTTTCTGTTCAAAACATCATATGAAAATGAAGATTCGATATGTCGATTATATTTGTTTAAAATTAGGTGAAAATGCTAAAGAAAATTGGGAATTAATATCAGAAACGAAGAACAATAACTTTTACTGGGTACATTTAGATTCATTTCCTTCTGGACATGTCATTATCGAAACACAAACACCTACTACTCTCATCATAAACGAAGCAGGTAAATTTTGTTTAGAAAACACAAAATATCGATCATTGAAAAATGTGCATGCTGTTATTACCAGAGTATCAAATCTGATTTTGTCAGATAAAATCGGACAAGTTGAATTTAAATCAAAGCGTAAAACAACTAAATTTAGTCTTTGAAAACTGTCAGGATGATATTATATCTTGAAACGCACTGTAAATGTCAGAATGATTTGCAACTTATTATTCTTTATAATATGCACACCCAACTATAAGAGGAAATTCAACTGGCGCTGTGTTAACAATACGTAAAACACTTCCAGCATTCGGTGTTTGCAGGTAACAGAAAAATGGTCGTTCAAAACCATCTTCAGAATATAATTCAATTGTCTGTTTGTTCGTATTTGGACCTTGAATAAGTTCTATTCTAGCATTCAATGGTTGACCAATCGTTTTTAACATAATTTCGGCACGAACTACTTGTGGTTCAAAAGCATATGTACGAATGGCTCCTCCCTGAATTTGATGTTGACATTTTTGTGAAAAACATTTCTCAGATGGTAGGTTAATTTCTTTTGCAGATACACTTGCACTAAAAGGGAATTCAGGTGCACCAATATTTCGTATTGCAATCGTATTTGGATCATGTGGAGTTTGGATAATTGTTTTAAATCCATATTCTTTGCCATTCTCCGAATATACTCTGATTTTGGCTGGTGTATTGTATGGTCCAGACCACAATTCAATATCTGCGTCAAATGGACGACCTTCTGTTTTGACAACAACTTTGACTTGATCAATAGTAGATGTCTGATATGTCCAAGTTCGTAATGTTTGACCATGTATGATTCGTGGACTGTCGCAAGGTAAATGTGTATCACGCATTATAGGTACACACGAACGGAGCGCTGTGCACATTGTGAAAGATAATGAAAAAAGTAGTGTGTGCATTATTATTATTTGTTTCGAAAAAAAAATGACTATTTACTTTCTGGGACGGTGCCACTCGTCCACTTCTTTACACATTCATGTTGACATATAGAGCACGTTTTTTAAGTATTGTACTCTGGCGTTGATACCACAAGAAAGTGCTTGAAAAGTTCGCGGCGTAGTCCAATCCCTGGACATGAAGGATTAAACATTTTCCTTTATAATAAACTTCAAGGCATCATGTTCATATTTTTTTCCACATATTCTTTGAAAGCTTCGTTTGACACAAATTCTGTTAATTCACTATCTCCCACGTCATAAAATGTTGGTGTTGGTTCTACCACCAACAAAAAACATGGTGCACCCAGCCGTTCTTCGTACTTCCTTACCTTGAATATGTTTTCTTGTTGCTGATGATTCCATGCATGCATCGTTTGTTTCACTTCAATACCAATATTTGCAAAACTTGTCTTTTTTCTAATATAAAAGTCAACATTATAACAATGAATGGATTTCTTATCTATACATGCACTTTCATGCGCGAAATTGATCGTAAACGGTTCATAGACCACATTGTAAATATTCGCCGGAAATAATTCTTGGAGTAAAAGCTCGGCTTGTTTTTCACTTACATGCTTATAAGCTTTGCCACTCGGAATATCAGATTGAGACTTCACACGTCGAAGAATTACTCCTTTATTGTAAGATTCATCGTAGAAACTTTCCACAATATGGTCTCCACAATCTAGAATGGTAGTGCTTCCTGTACTTAAATATTCTGCTAATCTTACAATTGACTTCTTATCCAAAGGCAAGATAGCCTGTTCGCGTAAGAAAACATTGACTACATTACTTCTGTTGTCAAGACAAAATCTAGATTCTAACTCACCTATCGTGTTTACATAATTTGACTTGCTGCGCTTGGTATCTAACAAAATGTATTGCGGCTTAATAAACATACCTTCATATTGTTTTGGTAGTAATTTGACCCATTGCATTGGTACTTTATCTGACCTAAACACCGGTTTACATTGTTCAATCAAACCACTAATATCTTTCTTCAAAAATATGTCATCGATTGTTGCTAATTCCATTTTAAATTTTTTTTAAATTATTTCCGGTCACGAAAGCAAACACTGTTTACGATTCCTTCGAATTTCGGAAACAGTTTTTAAAGAAATATGACGCTATCGTTCACATCACATAGGCTCATGCAAAACCGGTATCCCATGAACTGGGTTTACATTTATCGCATGCGGATCGCCTACTATAAATTTATTTTCTGTAAAGCGTCTCATTCCCATCTCAAACATTTTTTTCCCATTTATATTTTTCGTACTTTGTAAATGATTGACCAGACCTTGCAAAAAAGTTGCAGCTGCAGAATCTTCTGTGACTGTAGACCAACAAATCGTGAAAATTTCGAATTCATTACATAGTTCTTCAGCAATCAAATTAGTATTGCATCCCATCAAAATGACTGCTTTCAACCTTTTTATTTCACCACCATATGCTAAATTTAATTTAGAAATTAAATTTTTTGCATTCATCAAGTTTTTATAATCAATTCGCATTTGGCCTGTAGCATCTTTTGTAGTAACCTTTCCATCTATATTTTCAAATACAAGGTGATGACTATCGTTCCTAATTGGTTGAAAGTAGTCACTACCCACCTTTATGAAGTGTGTCATAGTAAGGTCCTTCATGTCAAATTTGTCCCATTCGGCTTGGGTGAAGTCGACAACTGGTTGAAAGTAGCTGTCACCCGCTTTAATAAAGTGGTCTATGGTGATACCCTTTACACCAAACGCATCCCATTCGACTTGACCGAAATCAAGTTTGGTTTGTAATGCCTTTGCCAGCTTTTCATTTGTTAGTTCCGTGCCTTTCGACGGCCGTGTTTTGCCAATCTTGTGCCACGCTAAACCAGATGACTCGAGCTTACTTTTAAGCGCATCCACGAGTTCCGGGTTGGTCAGCTTGTCTCCGGAGCTCGGCGCGACATTGGTCTTATGCCACTTTAAACCAATTACGTTCCATGGAAGTGTGTGTCCAGACCAGACGACAACTTCCGGTTTAAATTGTGATAATGATTGTTCAAACAAATTTACTGTGGTTGCTGGCTGAACTACAAAATCAAATGGATTAAAAAGACTTATGATATACCTCATTTCTCTAGACAATGCATTCAAAGGTGCCAAATTCAAAGGTGCGAAAGATAATCGAGGATTGGCATAGAAGAAAATACACTTTCGCTTCATATTTTGAATTAAAGATCTGCAGGTTTGTTCTTGTCGGTCTGAGTTTTCAATTGGTTTAATGGCTGACGGTCGTAGTTTTATTGAACGCTGCTTCTTATTCTTATCAGGTTTATCTTTATTCGTTATGTCTGTCAACATTATAATAATTTAGGAAAAAAATGGCAGTCATCCGAATACCCTTAAATGTGTAGACCAAATTTCATGACATATTTTTTTAACATGTGAATCAAAATTTTTGAAATAATTTAGCAAAATAAAGTCATTTTATAATGAAGATCATGAATACTGTCAAGTGCGATGATATGATAAAGTTTGAACACATCAACGGGTCTAAACATTGTGCACAGCTCATATCCATGACAGGAAATGTGGGAAATCGTGAAATGACTTTGATGATAAAGAAATCACTTGTCACATATCCTGAAACTCATCTAAGAAAAATCACAAGTATTGCATCAAAACCACTTTCACGCAACAGTCGTATTGTGAATACTAGAAAACGTAAACCAACAAGTATTTTGAATATGTCAGATGAACCAAAAATATATGCTGCAAGGAAACCCGCAAAAAAGCAACTGTATCTTTTATCACTGGGAAATGATTATTATAAAATTGGATATTCTAAAAATGTAAACCGGCGTGTAAAGGCGCTAAAAACAGGAGCAATTCATAATATACAGATTCTAAAAACACAGGACATTTCGCCAGATTACATTACAAGTTATGAAGCAGAGAAGAAAAAGTATTTTAAACACAAATTCGAACAATCCGAAGGTGGAACGGAGATCTTCAAAATACCAAGTGAGAAAATGGCTGTGCAAGCGTTTGCGAAATAATTTGAAAAAAAATCTTATTAAGTAGAGCTCTCGTCATTACGCACCTAAATTGAAAAAGTGCTAAAGTATGCAATCAAAATGAATTGAAATGCTTAATAAATATGAATATGAACTGTGAGATCGATGTAACACAATTAATTTTACACGAACTTACCACGAACAAAGCATTATCGATCATTAAACCAGGATTTTATTTAGCATATGTATTGTCTCATGATATTTCTTTTGTCCTTTCTCGTAAGCTTAAAAAATGTAACACAACAAAAATTAATTGAATTCTTTTTCTACAAAACACGGTGATATTGGACGACCAATAAATATCCATTCTTCAGACATCATATCATACAAGTAACACCAAGGCTCATTAGGTATCGATACTTCAAGCTTCAAATTTTTCACCTGTGCCGAAGTCAACCATGGCATATTTTATACTTAGTTTTTTTTTTCATATATGTAACATATTCATGAAATGCACTAAAATGAGTGTTGATAATGTCGGTGGGACGAATTATCCAAAAGGGAGTGGATATTGTGGGAAAAGAGGAGGAAATCATAATATAAATACAGGCGGGTGGTTTTGTATTGATTTAGAACAACGACCATTTCTTTTGACTCGAAGATTAAAGAAGGCACATCTGATAAAAAATGGATATACTTGTATTCAAGACGAAATTTGAAAGCGCAACTAAAAGCATCTTCGATGATAAATCACTTTACTAACTAACACGGCTGTCTGTAGCTTATTTCCCCTCATACAATTTCAAAATATGTCATAAAATTATTATCGTAAAAGTAAACTCCATGGTTCTACAACCATATACTTTGACTCAAACACTCCGATATATTCTAGGTAATATTCTAGGTATAATTCACACGTTTGTTACAACTAGTATTTTCCCTCATAAAATTTCAAAACAGGCTCATAAATCAGGTGTGAAAACACTGAAACGTAGCACAATACAATGCGGACCGGGTGGATGATCTCGGTAAAATGTAGTAAAAAAATAAATTTAATCGTCGAATGATGTTGCATACTCAAATAATCCAATTGTATGCGACGGAGAAAGATGATTCATATTTTTTTACATCATATTCTGCATTGGGCTAATATTGAAAGTACAAACCAGTTCTTGGATACACATAATTTGCCCAAGGAATATACGGTGACAAACGTGTTCTGTTTGCTCCATAGATGAGCAAGCGCCACCACACAAATCGACGAAACATGCATGTTGATCCCAGGATCAACATGCAAGACGATCTATCCCCCCATGACCAGCGACATCGTAGATGCAACGGAGTCGATAAAGTAGCGCGTCTCCTTTAACCACAGGTTGCTCGTATAAGTGAAGACATGATGTACACACTTCATGTATATCAAGTTCGTTTGGATCCCTGCAGACATGAGTCGCGTCGCAAATTCCACATTAGATGGAGCCAACAAGTCATACTCTGCAGCAAATACCAGGGTTGTAGGAAATTTTGTCAACTGTCCGTGAGTCGCATCCCGGAATGGATTTCGCACTGAGGCGGGAAATTGGGCCGCATATGTATTGAGCAGCTGTGGCGTGATGAAATAGTCTGCCTGTGTGGCACCTGATGGAATCGGAGAAAATTCTTCCACATCCAAATTAGCATGAAACGGTATAAAGAGCTTGATCATTTCAGGTTTTGTGAACAGCGTGTGGGCCCAAAAGTATGCGCCAATTGAGTCGCCTCCAATTGCGATCTTTTCCTTGCTTACGCCCAAAGAGTCCGCATTGTTCGCGACGTAATCCACCAACTCGCTCAATTCCTGCGCTGAGGCCAAATTGAAACCTCTCTCCGGGGTATGCCAGTCTGTAGTCTGGGGAAGAATGACGACGCTCTTGGTTTGATTTGCCAGTTTCGTCATTTGAGGGAGAAGCCCCCGCATTTGAAACCCGATTCCAACTGCGCGACTCCACAGCAGGACCGGTGCAGTCTTCTCCTCGACCTCCGGGGAGATAATGTAGCAGTGAATCTCGGATCCGTTAAGCGTGATGTTTTGCTCCGTGACTACGGCAGATGCATCTGATGCTATTTGATTGTTCAAGCCGTCTATTAAAGTCATTCTCTCAAAACTTGTAAACTCTTTGTACAGAGCTACAGGATCAAAGGTGACATCGCCGTTGACTTGAACATCGAACGCGTCACGAAAAGCGGTTGTGGCCAAGGCCCTTGTAGAGCTTAATGGACACGATAGAGTGTATTGTGAGAAGACGGAGGGGATCGGTGTTGTCTTATTTTCACAGCACTTGCTTTTTTTATACATGTATTTCGTTCGATCACAAGATGCCAATAGACTGACGATCGTCGCGTACAGCATCGTATTTAAGTATAAAAATAAAAAATAAAATAGTCTACTGAATCACGTTTGAGATCATTTGGTTTTGACTACTTGCGAAATGCATAATAATTTAAGTGTTCTTTTTTATATATTGCTAACCATTGCTCCGATGTAAACATGTGTTTTTAATTTGTTTTTTTTGAAATTGGAACACAAATTATTTCATAAAGCAAAAAAAAACAACGTGTTGGTTTTTGTTTTTATTGTTTTTTACTGAATTGGATTACAGCGGATTCAAATTTAGTTGGCGAATGCCAACCCCGCAAGCCCTTCACGGAATCTTAGCACGTTCCAGTTACGAGCAAAGACCATGACGGTAACTTGTTCCTTGCCAAGACCTTCCTGGAGCTGCAAGTTGAGGTCAACGTGGTCGATGCGCGACATGTTGCATGAGCCGGAAGGCGATGGGTCCTCGGGGTGGAGGGCAAACGAGTAAACGTAGATGAAGCAATCTGGGATGTTGCTGTGGTGCTGGTAGGGCTGGACGAGACGGAACCAGGTGCCAGGCTTGTTGGAGAAGCGCGACTGGTTATTGAGGTAGAGAGCAGCCGAGACGACGGGGTCACGGTTGTCAATACCCGAGTAGTTGTACCAGTTGTTGCAACGTTCGTGGCACTGGCGACGGACGGCCCAGATGAACTCAAGCACGGGGTGATTGAAGTTGAGCTGCATGCGAACCTGGGAGTTGGTGGTTTGCATGTGGAAGGCCTGGTTCTGAACGATGAGGACTTCGTAGTGTGTGGTAGCGAAGCGATCACGTTCAACGTTGTCGAGGTAAACGTAAGTGGTCTCGAGGCAGGCGGAAAGATCGTTGGGTGCAAGGCAGCAGGCAGTGGCGCAATTCTTGACGGCGACGTTAGTGCCCGAGACGACAATGCACTTGTCAAGACGTTCGAATTCAACGTGGATTTGAACACCGTGGAACTGAAGTGAGGCGAGGGCGAGAGCCTGACCAGAGTGCTGGGTGAACCAGAAGGGAAGAGGTACGTACAAAATTCTACGTTGGCGGGAATCGCAGATGAGTTGAGTGCGGGTGTAACGTTTGCCAATCATCTCAGTGAGACGACGGCCCGACTTGCCAGTAAGTTCCTCCCACATGAAGAGGAAGTCATTGTAGAGAGTGTCGACGGTGGAGCCACCGATGACAACACGTGCACAGCGAATGAGGAACTGACCAATGTCGTTTGTCCAGTGGGCCCAGACGCCACCAAGCTCGGGGCACAAGTTGTCAGGGCAGTCTTCAACTTCGTCGCAGCATTCGAGGGAAGCACCCTGGCCATACTTTTCACGAAGCCATCTGTCCTTAGCTTGCTTGAGCTTGACTTGCTTTTCACCCGAGGAGGCCTCGGTGAAGCCATCATCGATGTAGTCAGCGATAGCAGCTTCATCATTCTTGGCGCATGGAGCACAGGATTGGTCCATGAAAACCGGAAATTGGTTGCCTGGGGCAATGCCGACACAGTTCTCCTTTTGAACGTCGCAGGCAGTGATACCAGGAAGATCGACAACAACGTACATGTAATAGATCAAATCACCGTTTCTGTTGAGGGTAATTTGAGCTTCTGAACCGAAAGCGACAGCAGTGTTGAAAGGCTGTCCAATTGACTCCATAGCGAAGTTGGTGTGTTTATTGTAACGTACCTTCCAAAACGTGAAGGTCGCATTTTGTGACAAGTATGCATCAAGTGCACCTTGGGCGATAAGTTGGGTGAGAGCTCCTGAGCCACTTGATCCTGAACAGTAGGCGGCCATGGTTTGTTTTCTTTACGCAAGAAAAAAATAGTCGAGTGACCAGTCTGAACGAACGTTTGACCAAATTTTAACGCAACAATTTTTTTCAAAAATTTTAAGTGCGGAAAGAATCAAATTATATTTTTGTATTTTAAATAAAAAGATGGAAATACTACCAAATGATCGTTCTTCAAAAAATACATCTGATGGTACTATTAAGAAAAACATATTAGAAACTATTGATAGCAAAAAACGCAAAGACGTTCCTAGTGAGTCTATACAAAAACATAAGAAGAGTTCAGAAGAAAAAACCAAGAGTTCCAAGGACGTCGAAAAGCCAAAGGATTCGAAAAGCACTTCGAAGGACGTCGAAAAGCTAAAGGATTCCAAGAGCACTTCGAAGGACGTCGAAAAGCCAAAGGAATCAACGAGCACTTCGAAGGACGTCGAAAAGCCAAAGGATTCCAAGAGCACTTCCAAGAACGTCGAAAAGCCAAAGGATTCCAAGAGCACTTCCAAGGACGTCG
>MDSX01077620.1_pt1 | contig 11527 bp, 12 predicted proteins | sample 811141 | NCBI WGS metagenome assembly MDSX01 (sample SAMN05326642, study PRJNA326480) | marine metagenome | isolation source: seawater | place: Atlantic Ocean: South East | collected 2010
TGATCTGGCAAGGGCAACTCTTTGTTGTTCACCACCACTTAATTCATGAGGGTATTTATGAAGAGATTTTGGAAGTTTAATTATCTCTATAATTTCATCAATATTATTTAATAAATCTTTATGATTTTGAATAGCAAAGTTCAGATTTTCTTTTACTGTTAAATGAGGAAAAAGAGCATAATCTTGAAACAAAAAACCAATTTTTCTTTTTTCTGTTTTTGTGTGTTTGTTGATTGAACTTACAAGATTATCATGAAGATAAATTTCACCAGATTGAACCTTTTCTAACCCAGCAATAAGCTTTAACATTGTTGTTTTACCACATCCTGAAGGGCCTAGAACGCAGGCTATTTTGTCTTGCTCTAGTTCTAAGCTAACATTTTGTAAAATATTATTATTATTTATTTGGTAGCTTAGGTTATTAATTTTTACGGCAAGCATTTAAATTTATCCTATAGCAGGATATTGACTAGAGACAATGGGTATCCATTCTTTTAACTTGTTAATACGATTTTTTGGAGAAGGATGAGTACTAAAAAATTCAGATGGCCCAGCACCTCCACTGTCTTCTATCATCCGTTCCCATACTTTATAGGATTCATTAATATTATAACCTGATAAACTTGAAAAAATTAATCCTAAATAATCTGCTTCAGATTCTTGTTTACGATTAAAGGGCAGATCTAATCCAAACTGTCTTATATATCCTGCTGCTTTAGGCAATCTTTGTCCAAGCACCAACTGTTCTAAAGCCATTGTTCCTACATCAGCTAAAATTGCTGTACTAGCTCTTTCAGCAGAATGTCTTGCAACAGCATGCGCAATTTCATGTCCCATAATAGAGGCAATGCCATCATTATTTTTTGCTATAGGTAAGATGCCTGAATAAAAAGCAATTTTACCCCCAGGCATACACCATGCATTTTTTGTTTGATCATCATCAACGAGGACAAATTCCCACTGGAAATTTTCTGTTGGATTCTTTTCATTATTATACTGGTAATAAACATTAATTGCATCTCGAATATTATAACCAATTTCCACTAGATTATTATACTCAGCTGTACCTGTAATTAGTTTTGATTGCGATTTAAAATTATTATAAGCAGGAATAGTTTTGGAGTACAAAAAGTCATCACTTAATATATTGAATTGTTTTCGATCTGATAAAGCAACTTCAGTACAAGAAGGAAGAAGTATAGAAGCACAACACATACACCCTGTGCTATAAATAAATTTTCTTCTGGATAAGTTGTATATTTCTGTCATTAATTAAATTATATAAATATAAGAAAAAAATCACATGAACTCAACAAATCAAATACCAAAAGCAGAAATTCATGTACATTTAGAGGCAACAATTACCCCAGATTTGTGTCGTAAATTTGCTTCTAGGAATAATGTGGATTTACCACAAGATATTTTTGGGAGTAAATATGCTTATGAATGGTTAGATTTTTACGATTTTATTAAAAAGTATGATCTGGTTACTTCAGTTATTCACACACCTGAAGATTATAGAGAATTAACTTATACATATTTAAAAGAATGCGCTTCCGTTAACGTTCTCTATGTTGAGGCGATGATCTCTTCTACTCACGCCAAATTAAAAGGCATGACATATGATTCTTTTTTAGAAGGTGTTCATGACGCTTCTATTCAAGCTGAAAAAGATTTTGGAATTGTGTCTCGATTTATTATGAATGGAATAAGACATTTAGGAGCTGACTCTGTTCATAATACGGCAAAAGAGGTCCTTGATAAACCCCACTCTTGCTTAGTAGGCTTTGGACTTGCAGGAGATGAATTACATTTTCCCCCTTCACTGTTTACGAAAACTTTTGATATGTTAAAAGATTCTAAATTTCCAATTACTGTTCATGCAGGTGAGTGGGATGGACCAGAAAATATTCGTAATGCTCTAAATCTATTACACCCTACAAGACTTGGGCATGGCGTAAGATCTATTGAAGACCCAGATTTAGTTAAAGAAATTATTGAAAGAAATATTATTTTGGAGACATGCCCTACAAGCAATGTTGCAACAAAAATTTATGATAGCTATGAAAATCATCCTGTTAAAAAACTATATGATGCTGGTGTAAAAATAACTGTAAATTCAGATGACCCACCTTTTTTTAATGCAACAATTCAAGGTGAATACGAAGTTATGTCTAAACTAGGATTATCAAATAAAGAGTTAAAATCTTTAACATATAATGCAATAAAATCTTCTTTTTGTGAGAATCAAATAAAAGAAAAATTATTAACTAAATTAAGCTAGATAATTTTGTTAGAGGTCTCCCTCCGTAATGTGAAATTATTTCTGCAGATGCAACTGATGCCATCTGACCACATTCCTTAAGTTCTTTTTTTCTAGACATACCATATAAAAAACCTGAAGCGAAAAGATCACCTGCTCCAGTTGTGTCAATGACTTTATCAACTTTTATAGGATCTATTTCTATTACATTATCATTGTTTACAATTACGGAACCTTTGTCACCAAGAGTGATTGCACAAATAATTTTTAGTGATTTAGCATACTCTATTCCTTCTTCAATATTTGATGATTGCGACATGGCACAAATTTCATCACTATTACCAAACAAAATATCAATGTCATTTTTTATTAACTCTGAAAAAGAATCACGATGACGATCAACACAAAACAAGTCTGATAAAGTAAAAGCAACTTTCTGATTGTCAGCTCTGCAGATATCCACCATTTTTTTCATTGCTTTTTTTGCATTTTCATTATCCCATAGGTAGCCCTCTAAATATGCAATTTTATGATTAACAATTTGATCTTCTTTTATATCTTCAGGACCAATCAAAGTTCCTGCCCCAAGAAATGTGCACATTGTTCTGGTGCCATCTTCTTCAACAAAAATAGTACAGCAACCAGTAGAAATATCAGGAGAAGTAAAACCTAAGGGAAATTGTAAACCCTCACGTATCATATCTTTTTGTAAAAAATCTCCTATGTTATCATCTTTAATTTTACCTATAAAACTACCATTGCCACCAAAAGATGTAATACCAAACATTGAGTTACCCAAAGAGCCACCCCCAATCATCTCTTTTATTTTATAATCCTGATGAAGTTTATTTTTTAATTCTTCATCTATAAGATTCATGGAATCTCTGTTGATTTCGTGTTTCTCAACCTCTTCTTTATTTGAAGGAATAATGGCATCAACCATTGCATTGCCTATGCCAATAACATCTAATCTTTCACTCATGTAAATTTTTCTTAGTTTGAACTAGCTGGACTATAATCACTCCCACAAAAATTGCAATACATCCAAAAATTTTATTTACATCTAAAACTTGATTAATAAGCAACCAAGCGGCCAGGGTTCCAAAAACAGATTCCATGGATAAAATTATTGCTGCTGGAGCAGGGCTAGCTTTGCTTTGAGCAATAATTTGAAGGGTATATCCAACACCTGCAGAAAGAACACCAGTATAAATAATTTCAAACCATTCTACTTTTATATTTTCAAGCGTTGGGGCCTCCATATTAAAAGCTAAAATCATTGAGAGAAAAAAAACAATGAAATATTGAATAAATCCAAAAGTAAATGGACTATAAAATTTTTTCATGAATATATCGACAACAATAATATGAACAGCAAAACAAAATGCTGCAATAAAAAGAAGACTATCTGATTGTTGAATATCAATACTTTGATTGGAGGAAAGTAAATATGATCCATAAAGACATAAAAGAACTGCAACCCACACTATCCAATGTAATTGTGATCGAAAAACAAATCGAGAAATTAAACTAACAATTGGAACATATAGTGTGCTTAAAAAAGAAGCATTTGCAACTTGAGATTTTAATAGAGCGTATTGCTGAAGCCCCATTCCACCAAACAAGGCTAAACCAGCTAGTAGACTTAAATAAATATAATTTTTATTTTTTAAAAATAAATAAAAGTTATTTTTTTCATATATAATTAATAAAGGCAAAACAGTTAGAGAGGCTAAAAAAAAACGTGCAAAACTAAAGGTGAACGGTCCAATAGCACCCATTCCTGTTGTTTGGCTAACAAATGCTGTCCCCCAAATAAAGGTTGCAATTAACATTAAAAAATTTGCCTTCATATGGCTCATAAAAAAAACCTTTAATATAATTATCTTTGAAGTTTTTGAGCTTTATCAAGATTAGCCCACCATGATTCTATAACTATACCATAGAGTGGAATTGTATCTGGATATTCTAAAAAATTCCAATAGGCTATACGATCAGTATTGCTATGATACAAGGGAATAACGTAATGACCCCATAACAATACTCTATCTAGAGCGTGTATCGCAGTTGTCAGTTCCTCACGTGTTTTTGCACCTATTAATTTTTCAATTAAACCATCTACTACAGGGCTATTAACTCCAGCATAATTTTTACTTCCATCTTTTTTACCTACTTCAGAACCCCAATAAAATTGTTGTTCATTGCCAGGACTCAAACTAACGTTCCAAGAAGCTTTAATCATATCAAAATCATAATTTAACATTCGAGCTTGATATTGCGAAGAATCAACAGTTCTAATTGTCATTGTTATACCTAAAACTTCAAGAGTTTTTTGAAAAGCTAAAGCAATTTTTTCTACAGAAGGACTGACAATCAAAAATTCAAAAGCAAACTCTTTACCATTTTTCATTAATTTTCCATTTTCAACTAACCATCCTTCATCTTCTAATATTTTTTTAGCAATTCGAAGATTTTGACGAGGCATTCCAGATCCATCTGATACAGGAGGTTTATAGGTTGTGGTAAACAATTTTTTTGGTAGCTGTTTTTTCCACTTATCTAATAAAAGCAACTCTTCTTTTGAGGGAAGACCTGAAGATGCTAAAGGTGAATTATCAAAATAGCTATCAGTACGTGTATAAGCATTATTATATAAAGCTTTGTTGATCCACTCATGATCATATGCATAACTTAATGCAAGTCGAACTTGAGGATTATTAAAAATTTCTTTTCTTGAATTCATTACTAATGCATTCATTCCTGTAGGGCGATCATTTTTCATTTCTTGAAGAACAACATCACCCCTATCAATAGCATCAAACTCATAATTTGTTTGCCAACGTTTTGCATTATATTCTCTTCTATAATCGTACTCTCCTACTTTAAATGCTTCTAACAAAACATTTGAATCTTTGTAATAATCATAGATTAATTTATCAAAGTTATATTGACCTTTATTAGGAAACAAATCTTTAGCCCAATAATTTACAACTCTTTCATAAACAATCTGTCTTCCAGGTTCTAAATTTTTTATTTTATAGGGTCCGCTCCCAAGTGGAATATCTAAAAATGTTTTTGTTACATCGATATTTTCATAATATTTCTTTGGAACAATAGGTAAAAAGCCTGCAATTATCAAAGGCAATTCTTTATCTTCATTATTAATAAAAATCATTTTAATGCCATTTTCATCAACAAACTCAGTTTTAATTACCTTGCCATAAGTTTTTTTCTGATTAGGGGTACCTTTAGTTTGAAAGGTATTTAAACTAAACAGAACATCTTCACGTGTTATAGAAGAACCATCATGAAATTTAGCATTAGGATTAATATAAAAAGTTATCGAAGATCGGTCATCAGGCATTTCTACAAATTCTGCAATTAATCCATACAAAGTAAAAGCTTCATCCCAAACCCTTCTCATTAAAGTGTCGTTTACATACCCTAATCCAGCAGCTTTGGAGCCCTTAAAAGCTATACGATTTAAATTATCAAATGATCCATAGACACCTATTCGCAAAGTTCCTCCTTTGGGAGCATCAGGATTGACATATGGAAGATGAGTTTTGGTTGAATCATGCATAGGCATCCCATGCATTGCTAATCCATGCATTTTATTAGCTAAAGTTGTTTGAGAAATTAAAAAAATAATTAAAATAGAAGTAATTTTAATAAAAGAAAATTTCATAATTGCTATACTATCAATAGTTACTCTATAAATGAAGAAACTTTATAATAAATTTTAAAAAATAAATATTAATACTATATAAAGATAATGAAAAAAAACTTACCTTCTGAAATTACACCTTATTCTACATATATTAATAGAAGAAAGTTTATGAAAGGGGTGGGCGCCCTTTCTATTTTAACTCCAATTTCTTTACCAGCATACTCTTTGCATAATGGAGATTTATCTAAATTTAATCAACAATTAGATGTTAACGATAAGTTAAGCACATACAAAGAAATAACAACGTATAATAATTTTTATGAATTTGGCATGGGAAAATCTGATCCTTCTAATCATTCCAAATTGTTTAATCCAAAGCCCTGGACAATCAATATAGAAGGCTTAGTTAAAAAACCTTTTGCAATAAATTTAGAAGATTTATTAAAAAAAATAACAATCGAAGATCGTGTTTATCGTCTTAGATGTGTAGAAGCTTGGTCTATGGTAATTCCTTGGCAAGGCTTTCCTTTATCTAAATTAATTGAAATTGCTTCTCCACTTAGTAGCGCTAAATTTATTCAATTTGTAACTGTTTTTCGTCCAGAAGAAATGCCAGGTCAAAAAAGTCGAATTTTGCCATGGCCTTATGTCGAAGGGTTAAGAATGGATGAAGCAATGCATCCACTTACAATTTTATCTACTGGTTTATATGGTCACGATCTATTGAATCAAAATGGTGCTCCAATTCGGCTAGTTGTACCATGGAAATATGGATTCAAGTCTATTAAGTCAATTTCGTCAATTAGGTTTGTTGAAAAACAGCCAAATACAACCTGGCCTTTAACCGCACCTAACGAATATGGATTTTACTCAAATGTTAATAATATTGTAAATCATCCACGCTGGAGTCAAAATACTGAAAGAAGAATTGGTGAATTTAAAAGACGAGAAACATTAATGTTTAATGGGTATGAAGAGGAGGTATCACATCTATACAAAGGTATGGATTTAAGTAAATTCTACTAAGAAATGATTTCAACAAAATTTATAAGAAAAACGAAACCTTTAATTTTTATATTAATACTAACCCCTAGCATTTTATGGTCCTATCAATTTATTTCAGGTAATCTTGGTGTCAATCCTATTGAAAAATTAATGGATCAATTAGGAGAAATGGCTTTGCGTCTGATAATTGCAACGCTTATTATTTCTTCTTTATCTGATTTTAAAATTTTAAGATCATTAGTTGAGTATCGAAGAATGATTGGCTTATTTGCATTTTATTATGTTTGTTTGCATTTTTTATCTTATATTATTTTAGATCATTTTTTTAATTTAGGATTTATTATTAAAGATATAATTAAAAGACCTTTTATTACTTTTGGTTTTTTAAGTTTTATTGCTTTAATTCCTTTAGCTGCCACATCAACTAAAGCAACTATAAAAAAATTAGGATACAAGACATGGAAAAGAATACATTATTTGATATATCCAGCTGCCATCCTATCGAGTTTTCATTTTTTTATGTTAGTTCGTGCTAACAAAATTGAACCTGCAATTTATATTGGTATAATTTTTATATTACTTAGTTATAGAATTTATATTAGAGCTCTTCATCCTCTATTGGTTCGGTAACTGGTGTTAATTCCATTCCAGCAGGGGTAATATTACGAGATAGTGGAACATATTGTGACTCTAAATCTGTAGGTTTTGCTCTCTTAGCCATTCTATATAATCCAAACAAACCTAGAGAGCCATGGATTATAAATAAATATATAAAAAAACCATTAGATCCAAAAATAACCATGGTGCTTGATACAGCAATTGGCCCTAATATTGATCCCATGCCAAGCAATTTATTGATAACTGAACTTGCAGATATAAATTCATCTGGTTGAAGAAAATCGTTAGTATGAGCAACAACAAGAGAATATATAGGTAGACACATGCTTGAAAACATTGCTGTTAAAATAAAAAATAAGGTTAATGATATATAAGAAGAAATAGTAATTAAGATACTTAAGCCTGCCGCAATAAATGTGGCACCAACTAATATTATGCGTCTATCAATTTTATCTGAAAAATATCCAATAGGCCACTGAGCTAATGCGCCAAAAGAAGTAATAATAATCATGAAGATTGAAACATCTAAAACACTCAAGCCTTTTGAAATTGCAAATACTGCGCCATAGCCAAAAACAGCACTATGAGACAGTCCAGTAAATAAAGCGCCTATGAATCCCAATGGTGACACTACATAAAATTCACGAATTGAGAAACTTTTTGGATTTGTAATATTAGGCTGCTCTGTAGTAGATAATAAAATTGGCAGCAAAGCAAAAGATAATAATACTGAAACAAGAATAAATAAATCGACTTTAACTGGATCACTTAAATTTAAAAGAAGTTGGCCTAGACCAAGAAATACAAAAGTTACAATCATATAAATTGATAACAATTTCCCTCTTGTTTGATTTGTAGCTTTATCATTTAACCAGCTTTCCATGATAACAAAAATACCAGAGAGGCTTATTCCTGTTAGGATACGTATTAAAAACCAAGAGTAAGGATCAATAAAAACAGAGTGGAGTAGGATTGCTATAGAGGCTAGAGAAGCCAATGCTGCAAAAACTCTAATGTGTCCAACTCGATTTAATAAGATAGGTATTAATATAGATCCTAATAAAAAACCAACATAGTACCCAGCAACAACTATTCCAGTCGATATGTAACTAAAATTTTCTAAAACTGAACGAACACCAATTAAAGTTCCTTGCAAGCCATGTCCTAAACAAATTAAAGCAAACCCAAAAAAAAGAGCCCAAGTATTGCGTAAAACAGAAAACATATTTTTAATTTATTGATTTAATTTAATATTCTTCTTCGTTATCTTCTGTAGGCTTAATTCCTACATCAACAGACGGATCTATATCTGTCTCATCTTCCAAAAGAACAGTATCATCTTCAACTTGATCTTCGTTATTATCTAAATCTAAATTTTCTATATCTAATTCATCCTCTTTTTCTTTTGGTTTTGGTGGTATTGGATTTGTTAATGGAGCAGCATTTGTGCTACCTGGTTTACGACCCCTTCTTGGCCGAGACATTGTAGTAACTTCAATTTCTTTACCACACTCAGGGCACTCCAATTCTGTTCTACCTAAGTCATAGTATTGTTTACTGCACATTGGGCAAATTCTTTTTAAACCCCATGATTCTTTATACATATTTTCTACTCTTTTTCTTTAACGTAAACTTTGCCACAATAACCACAGATAACCTCATCTTGATTATCAAAGCTATAATACACTGCGGGGTGTCCTAAACCATCTTCACCACCATCGCAACAAATAGTTTCAGTATTTGCTACTACTTTTTCTGTATTTTCCATATGAGTGACCCTATAGAAAATTTATGATTTGATGTCCAACAATATTTAAGATCTTATTATTAAATCTAGATAATTTAGTTTATTTCATACCTGTCATTGTAATTCCTTCAATAAATCTTTTTTGTGCGATAATAAAAGCAACTACTAAAGGCACGGTAATGGTAACAATTGAAGCCATCATAGGACCAAATTCATCACTGTCAACACCTCCTCTAAATTCCCTTATGCCTAGAGGTGGGGTGAACAAATCTCTATTTCCTGTTATGACAATTCGAGGCCAAAAATAATCATTCCAATGTGCAACAACTGAGAAAATTGCAAATGCTAAAAGAGCAGGTATGGCAGTTGGCAACATGACTTTCCATACAATCGAATATTCTCCCATGCCATCCATTCTTGCAGCATCTATTAGCTCATCAGGAACAGTCATAAAAAACTGTCTCATGAGGAATATTCCAAAAACAGAAATGGTCCAGGGTATTATCAAAGCGGCATAAGTATCAACCAACCCAGCCTTTGCTAACATTACATAGAGTGGCAAAGCTATAGCATGCACAGGTATTAATAGACAAAACAACACCATCGAAAATATGAATTCTCTTCCATAAAATCTAAGTTTTGATAATGCATAGGCACAAGGCATAGCAATCAATACTTGTATTAGAAAAATTGAAACTGTTACGATCAAGCCATTTAAAAGATAGCGTGCAATAGGTGCTTTTTTAAAAGCAAACCAATAATTATATATATATGGTTTCATGGTACATGTTTCTACAGACATGCCCATTTTTGTGCATACAGGAAAAGTTTGCACTTCTTGTGCACCAATTAAACCTCCAGAAATTGATTGAATTTCTTGTTGTGATTTTAATGAGATTGATACAACCATATAAAAAGGAAGAAGAACTATAAGAGCACCAATAATCAAAATTAAATGCTTCCAAGTCTCCCCAATATATTGATTCTTTAACATTAGTAATGCACCCTTTTTTCAATGACATATCTTTGAAAGAAGGTCAGAAGAATAACAAAAATAATAAAGACTACAGTAATTGCCGCACCTATGCTTGTTAAGTTTTGTTGGATAGCTTTTTCAAATATCGCATACATCATTACATAAGTTGATTTAGAAGGACCTCCTTTTGTTAAAACTTCAATTGTATCAAAAACCTGAAAAGATCGTATTGTGGTAATTGTTACTACAAAAAGTGTTGTTGGTCCCAACATTGGCCATGTAACTAATTTAAATTGTTCCCAAGTAGATTGGGCACCATCCATTTCAGCTGCTTGATATAATTCTCTTGGAATACTAGTCAGTCCAGCAAGATAAAGAACCATATTAAATCCGAAAGCTTGCCAAATGCCAATAAAACAGATTGTCCAAATTGCATACCCTCTATCTTTTAACCAAAAAGGGAAGTCATCATTATTTTCACAAGCAACATGATACCAACTTTCTTGAGAATTGATCCATGGAAGCCAATGAAAACCAAATATAAACTCTCTCACTCCCCCACATCCATTTGCTAAAAAAGAGTTTACTATTCCCATAGTAGGATGAAGGGTAAATTCCCAAGCGATTGCCATTGCCAACAGAGTTGCCATTACTGGAAGAAAAAAAACTGTTTTGTAAATATCAGCTCCAAATCGAAGGGAGTTTAAAAGCATTGCTGCACACAACCCTATGACAACTGAAACTGGCACAACTATTAACACATAGGTTGCTGTTGCCCAGATCATTTTAATATATGTTTTTCTTGAAAACATCTTGTCATAATTTTCAAGACCTATCCATTCAAAGCTTGGATTTCCTAAGTTATAATTTGTAAATGATATTCCTCCTGCTAGAAATATTGGAAAAATTAAAATAATTATCATTAAAATAACTGCTGGACCAACAAACCAAATATGTGCTTTAGAATAATGCATAATGATTAAGTATTTTCTTTAAAAATAATTCGATCCCCTTTTGTATCAAATAATAACGCTTCTCCTTTAAGGCGTTCTATAAATACTTTTGTGCCATTAGAAATGTTATTAGTTAATTGAGGAATTCCTCTTACTATTATTCTATTAATTCCATTACCTATATCAACATGGAAAAATAGATCTGATCCTAAATTTTCTTTGTAGACTACTGTCCCTTGAATACAATTATCTGATTTATTTTCTGAAATTGTTAGATGCTCTGGCCTTATACCAA
>MDSX01007396.1_pt1 | contig 11517 bp, 10 predicted proteins | sample 811141 | NCBI WGS metagenome assembly MDSX01 (sample SAMN05326642, study PRJNA326480) | marine metagenome | isolation source: seawater | place: Atlantic Ocean: South East | collected 2010
TGAGGTTTAATATTTAGTTTTAATTCAAAATTTGAAAAACTAAATTCGCATGTAACACAGTCATCATGTTCTTGATGAAAATTAGTAGATGTTTCTGCGCTAAACTCATGTTCGTGATGATCAAAATATTCAATCAAACGAGCACTTGTTGGGATCATAAAAATTATAAGAAGAACCCATGAAAAAGTAACTTTAATAAATTCAGATTTTTTTTTCAAGTCAAATATTTTCGGTGCAAATTTAAAAAAAATTATATTAGTATTGATGGTTGATAATAAAAACATTGCAACAAAAGATATTATTAAGAAATTAAAATCGATTTTAAAAGAAAATCAATTACTTCTTAAAGAAGATGTTCTATCAAGATTTTCTCATATATGGAAAACTGAAGAACAACTTCAAGCTATTGCAGTCGCGCTTCCAAAAACAACAAAAGAGGTTAGTGAAATAGTAAAACTTTGTAATGATTATAATCAAGAAATTATAATTCATGGTGGATTAACAAATTTGGTTGGTGGAACTGAAACTCAAAAAAATCAACTCGTTATTTCATTGGAAAAAATGAATTCAATTGAAGAAATTGATTCTAAAAGCAAAACCATTACAACTCAGGCAGGGGCTATAATTGAAAACCTAATTGATGCAGCAAAAGAAAAGGATTTGTTATTGCCACTAAATTTTGGAGCTAAAGGATCAGCTCAAATAGGAGGTGCAGTATCTGCAAATGCTGGAGGATTAAGAGTTTTTAGATATGGAATGACTAGACAAATGGTTTTAGGAGTGGAAGTAGTGCTTCCAGATGGAACAATAATTTCTTCACTCAAGAAAATTATTAAGGATAATTCAGGGTATGATTTAAAACAATTCTTCATAGGAAGTGAGGGAACCCTTGGAATTGTAACAAAAGTAGTTCTTAGACTCCAAGAAGCTCCAAAAAGCAGATCATCTGCCTTTGTAGCTTTAAATTCATATGATAAAGTAGTTACTCTTTTAAAATATTTAGAAAAAGAATTAAGTGGGACATTAAGTGGATTTGAATTAATATGGAATAGGACATATAAAGCAATGACTGAATCAGAGCTAATAAAACCACTTAATGACAACCATAATTATTATGTTTTTATTGAAAGTCTTGGAAGCCAGCCAAAACAGGATTATGAATTATTAGAACATCTTATAGAAAAGTCTTTAGAAAGAAATATTATTGAAGATGCAGTGATGGCAAAAACTGCCAAAGAACTACAACAAATATGGCAAATAAGAGAAGATGTTGCAATATTAGCTTCTAAAGCAAAATATGATCAACATTTTGATATTAGTATACCTATTTCAAATATTGGAAATATCATAACCTCAATAATTCAAGACCTTGAAAAGTTAAATGATGTTAAAACAATTTTTCCTTTTGGACATGTAGCAGATGGTAATATTCATTTTATAATTGGAAGAGATATTAATACGCCTGAAGTTATAGACAAAATAAACTCAATCGTTTATTCTCCCTTAAAGAAATTTAAAGGATCATTATCTGCCGAGCATGGGATTGGATTACACAAAAAAGAATACCTAAAAACAACAAGAAGTAATGAAGAGATCAAACTGATGGAACAGATAAAAACAATGTTTGATCCCAAAAATATTCTAAATCCAGGAAGAATTATTTTTTAATTTTTATATTCTAGAAGTGACTCAGTAAGAGAAATATCCCAAAATATTGGAAGAGCAAAATAAACCATAAGAGTAATTACTATTATAGAAATTACATTTAACCAAAAGCCTTTGTTCACCATATCGGGTATTCTAAGATATCCTGCTCCAAAAACAACCGCATTGGGGGGAGTTGCAACTGGAAGCATAAAAGCACATGATGCAGCAACAGTAGCTCCAACCATTAAAATAAACGGATGAATATCTATATTTAAACTCATTGTGGCTAAAACCGGAAGTAACATAGCAGTAGTTGCTAGGTTAGAAGTAATTTCAGTTAAGAAATTAACTGCAGTAACTAAACACAGAATAAGAATAATTATTGGCAAATCCTTAAGGATTATTAATTTACTTCCTATCCAAACTGCTAAACCCGTGTCAACAAAACCTTTAGCAAGTGCCATACCACCGCCGAATAAAATAATTACTCCCCAAGGAAGTTTGACAGCTTCATTCCATGTAATAAGTGCTCTTTTGTTATTACCTGAGGGTACTATAAATAAAATTAATCCAAAGGCTATTGCAATAATAGTATCATCAATTCCAGGAATAAGTTTTTCAAGTAAAAATGATCTTGAGATCCAACATAGAGCAGTTATAAAAAAGATTATTGCAACTCTTTTTTCCTCAATAGACATTTCACCTAAATTATTTTTCAAGCGATTAATTTCATTTTGGCCACCTGGAAATTCATTTTGTTCAAATTTAAATGCCTGTTTAGTAAGATATTTCCAACAAATAAATAGCATTATCATAGAGATAGGAAAACCAAAAACAAACCATTGAAAAAAAGAAATTTCATATCCAAAGTTTGACTCAATAACACCCGCTAAAACTAAATTAGGAGGCGTTCCAATAATAGTTGCTACACCGCCAATAGATGCACTATAGGCAATTGAAAGCATTAGGGCTTTTCCAAATTGCTTATTTTCATTTATTTCTGTAGATGGGTTGTCTTCAAGCTGCTTTATAATAGCAATTGCAATTGGCAGCATCATTACAGATGTTGCTGTATTTGAAATCCACATTGATAAAAAAGCTGTAGCTACCATAAAACCTAATATTATTAAATTTATCTTAGTTCCAATAGCTGAAATAATATTTAAAGCAATTCTCTTATGAAGATTCCATCTTTCAATTGCTATTGCAATTAAGAATCCTCCCAGGTATAAAAAAACATATTTATGACCATAAGCTGCAGTAGTATTTGAAATTGAAACAGCATTTGTTATTGGGAATAAAACTATTGGAAGCAGAGCTGTAGCAGCTATTGGAATAGCTTCTAATATCCACCAAATTGCCATCCAGGAAGTTGTAGCAAGAACATTTCTTCCTTCTGGGCTAAGATCGGTTAAAGGTATAAACTGAATAAAAATAAAAGAGAGTGGTCCTAATAAAAGACCTAAACGTTGTTTTGTAAACATGGTTAATTACTACTTGAAGTATGATCGCTCAAAATTAGCCAACCTTGATCAGTTTTCTTCCATAATAATGTAAAAAATCCGTTACTTGTTAAATCTTGACATGATTTAAACTTTTTAAAAATTCTAGCACACTTACTTGGATATAACAAATTATATTCACCAATCATTAAAGCAAAGTTGGAAGATAAACCAAAAATATCACTTACTTTAAAGGATAATACACCCATTTTTTCCTTTGAGGGGTATGATCTAAAATATCTATATTTAACAGCCTTCCAACCGTAATAGGGACCATTTGCACCATTAAAAATAAGATTATCAGATTTTATGTATCCCTGCATAAAATCATCAATTTTTCCTTGATTCCAGGCAAGTTCTTGATTATCCATAACACTTAGAATAGATTCCTTATCTTGTTCTGAGAGTATATTTTGAGAATAAATATTACATACAGAGTTGAAAAACAATAAAAAAATACATATTTTTTTAAACATTTAAGTAATATATTTTAGAATGAAAATACGATTTGAAATTAAATTGTTTTTAATAATCAGTATTATTTTTATAAATAAAATAAAATCTCAAAATAAAAAAGCAATAGAAATAATTGAAAAATCATTGATTGCTCATGGGTTTGAACCAAATGCAATTAAAATAAAAAAAAATAAAATACTTAAAGACTACAATAAGCTACAACAATATAGGGGAACCAAATAAAGAAATTAAACAGTCTATTACTCATCAATTTGATCCATTTATGACTCAAATAATTTCAAACAATAAATTATTAAAAACTAATGGAATTAATACTGAAGTCATAATAAATGGAATTCTATTAAATGATTTAAAAAGTTCAGAAAATGCAAAATCAATACTTGATGGAGCTTTCTATGTTTTTTGGCAGCCAATGAAATTAAAAGATCCAGGAACCATTTTAAAATATTTGGGAGAGGATTTTTTACCTAACAAGAAAAAAGTTCACGTCATAAATGTTTCTTATCCCAATGGAAAAGATACTTGGAAGTTTTATTTTGATACAACAACATTTTTATTGATTGCAACCGAAGTAAATCATAACAATAAGATAAGCTTAATTTATACTTCTGATTTTAACATAACTAAACATGGAATATTTCACCATAAAAGAGAAAGTTATAATGTAACTGAAAATAGATCAAAATTAATTCTTCAAGCAAGTTATGTTTACGATATTAAAGAAGTTGTCAATTAATTATTTATTAACACATTATAAATACTTATCATAAACATTTATTTAGTTAATCATTAAATTTTACATTTGAAATCAATTTCAACCTAAATTACCTTATGAATATCATAGAAACATTAATTATTGGAAGTGGACCGGCTGGATATACTGCTGCAATTTACGCTGCTCGTGCTGATTTAAAACCAATAATGTATACTGGTTTGGAACCGGGGGGTCAATTAACTACTACTACTGATGTTGATAATTTCCCTGGTTATCCAGAAGGAATTGATGGGCCAACTATGATGGTTCAGCTTCAAAAGCAAGCTGAGAGATTTGGAACGCAGGTTAGAATTGGACATGTTTCTAAAGTAAAGTTAGCTGACAATATAGGAGGAATTCACAAAGCTTGGATTGATGATAAAACTGAGCTTAATGCTAAAACAATTATTATAAGTACTGGAGCAACTGCTAAATATTTAGGTCTTGAAAGTGAACAAAGATTAATAGGAGGTGGAGTTTCTGCTTGTGCTGTTTGTGATGGATTTTTTTATAAAGGACAAGATGTTGCGATTGTAGGAGGAGGAGATACCGCTGCAGAGGAAGCTACTTATCTAGCTAATTTATGTAATAAAGTAACCATGCTTGTGAGAAAAGGAGAGATGAGAGCATCCAAAGCTATGCAACATAGGGTTAATAATTCAAAAAATATAGAATTAAAGTATTTTTCAGAAATTGATGAAGTTCTGGGCGATCAAGTTGTTGAAGGTCTTCGAATTTTCAATAATCAGACTGGAACAAAAGAAGAGATAAAAATCACTGGACTTTTTATTGCAATTGGTCATAAACCAAATACAGAAATATTTAAGGATCAATTAGATATGGATGAAGACGGTTACTTAATTACTCAGGGTAAAAACACTAAAACAAATAAACCAGGAGTTTTTGCATCAGGAGATGTTCAAGATAAAGAATATAGACAAGCAGTAACTGCAGCTGGAACTGGGTGTATGGCAGCACTAGATGCTGAAAGATATCTTAATAGCTTGAAGGTCTAATTTCCGATTAGGTATTGAAATTTTAGATAAAATTGTGCTGACTCAGATGTAAATCTCTTTTTAATCTCTTGTCTACTATAGCCAATATTTCCTCCAATATAAAACAATGTAAAAGGATTTGGATTCCATTTAAATAATGGCTGAGAGAAAAATGTTTTGTCAAAATCATCGTATTCGGTAACTAATCTAACAGAAAAATCTCTATTAAATTGATAACTAAAATTGATTCTAGATATATATCCTTTATAGTATAATGATCTATCGACTTTACTTCTTAATTCACTATACCTTATTATTGGACTAATAGTAAACTTATCTGACAGTTGAAAAGAATTAAAAGTTCTAAAATTTAATTCATCCCCTAAAGCTAATTCGTCTAAATTATAACCAATTTGATCCCCCATACCAAATGCAAATCTTAATCTAACGATCTCTGAAGGGCTATATCCTATAAACCAAGCAAAATCATTTAAATTTTTGGGATTAAATCCTTCAAATTCATTATTAAATTGATAATTAAATTCAGCTGTCGTCTCTAAGTTTTTCTTCATTACCAATTCTGCTTGAATCTGAATTCCTCCATTTTTTTGAAGGTTGTTATAATTGAATTGCCATCCTAGGTCAGCACCTATTGTCGCCCTTTGAATAAACCTGTCACCATAATAGATATAATTTTGGCTAAAAAAGATATTTTTTGATGCATTTTGAATAGAAAAACCTAAAGGGGTTCTGTATAAAGGTGATAGTTGTTCATATCCAAGAGATGATTCCCAATTTACTGTTGTTCTTCTTAAGTTTAGAAAAAAAGCATCTCCACTGTAATACTCACCATCTAATTTTAATGATCTGTTTTTTATAAAACCTTCATCTTCAATCCAATCATTATTTGGTTCGTTGGTAATACTTTTATTTAACTCAAAATTTATTGTATATGATTCTAAAAATTGATGACGACCAGACAATCCTATAGTATGGTCACTTCCTCCACCTTTTAAAATTCTATTTGTAACTAAAGCTCCAATATTTGAACCTTTATCATAATTTCTTTGATATCTTAAAATATTTGAAAAGTTTTCATTTCCTTCTCCACTGTAAGATTTATTTTCCCCCCCTATTATATAAGCAGTTTTAGTGTCGTAAGCCGCCAACCAATATATTCTCTGTTTTTCATCCTGATGAATCAGTTTAGTAGAAAGAATTGGTTGATTTATCATTCGAGTATAAACTGTACTGAGTTCTGAATTAACTAAATCAGCTCCTTCATTAAAATACGGTCTACGCTCTGGATAAAAAAGTGCAAAAGTTGCATTCACATCAATTTGAGAAACATCAGCTTCAACTTGAGAAAAATCTGGATTAATTGTATATTCTATAGATGTTGCATAGCTCAGATCTGCTCTTCCACTAACTCCAATATCAAATTCAGGTTTTCCATAAAGTATAGAGTTTTGATTTTTTTCTCCTTGAACTCCACTATATATGTATGGAATTAAATTAAACCTAAGCTCTGGATTTATATTTTTAAATTGAATTTCGCTACTTACTTGACAAGCAAAACAAGGATTATTTCTGTCAATTGGATAATTTTGACTAAGACTTTCCTTTCCATTTGTAAAACTTGTTCTAAAGAAAGCAATTTTCCAATTTAATTCTGGCTTGTTTTTAAATTGGTAAGCAGAAAAAGGGATTTTTAGCTCAACATCATAACCTTTTTCAGTTAATTGAGTTTTATTTTCATAGTTAACATCATATGATGTGTCTATATCATCTGTTGCAAATTTTAAATCAAACTGAATATTATTAGCATTACTTCCAAGACATATCATGTATCTTCCATCACCAAAAGTATCTATACACATCGCTACCCTATCATCTTGAAATACTTGATCTCGATTTCTAATAGCGCTTCTCAATTGATTTTTTGGAACTTCAGCATTAAAACCTACATACATGTGAGTCTTAGAATAAGTTACATAGGCCTTAGTTTTATATGGGGGTGCAATATTGTTCCCTGGGTCAATTTCATAAGAAATATCAAAAGAAGGGAAATCTTGCCATTCTTCTATCTCAACTAATCCATCGAAGTTTACAGGTTCTAAGTTTTGACAATATAATTTAAATGAAAGAAGTGTTAATAGGAGAAAAAAGTATTTCATTTAAAATTAATTATGCAAATATATATTAGTAAAAATTAAAATAACTTTCAAAACACAATTAATTATTGTTCGATAGATAATGCTTGAAATGAAGAAAGAATATTGGATTTAAAAGAATAATTAATTGAAATTGGATTACAGCAAACTTCACAATCTTCTACATAATCATTTTGATTTAAAGAAGCATCTAGTAACATGGATATTTCTTGCCAACAGTAGGGGCATTGAAAAAAATGTTCAATCATTATTTTTTTAGTATTTTTTCTAATTCATTTTGTTGAGTCTCCCATAGATTGATGTAATCTTGAAGTTCACTCTTTTTAGCATGATATTTGTCAAAAAAATCAGTTGAAGAAATAGTCTGCTCATAATTAATTTCTAATTCTAAATCAATAGCTTTTAATTTTTTTTCAAGCATACCTATTTTACTCTCTAATTTTTTAATTCTATCCTTAATTTTTTTTACTTTCTTTTGATTAGAGTAGTCAAACTGATTATTTGTATTAAGTTTTTTTTCTTTTGACTCAATCCTTTTTATTTCTGAAAAATTTTGAATTTTCTTATCATCTAGGAATGATTTAACTCCTCCTAGATGAGTTTTCACTTTCTGATCTTTGAATTCAAGAATAATTTCACATAATTCATCGAGAAAATCTCTATCATGAGATACAAGTATTAATGTACCTTGAAATTTTTTAAGTGCCAGTTTTAATACTCCTTTAGATATTATGTCAAGATGGTTAGTTGGTTCATCCATTATTAGAACATTAAAAGGCTGAAGAAGAAGTTTACAAAGAGCTAATCGATTTCTTTCTCCTCCCGACAATACACTAACTTTTTTTTCTACATCATCTCCCCTAAAAAGAAAAGCTCCCAGGAGATCTCTTACAGTACTTCTGTTTTTTTCATTAGCAGCTTCTTGGACTGTTTCTAAAATAGTAAGTTTTCCATCCAAATATTCTGATTGATTTTGGGCAAAATATCCGATTTCAACGTTATGGCCAATTTTTAGATTTCCATCAAAAGTAATTTCTCCAACTATTATTTTTGCTAAAGTCGACTTTCCTTGACCATTTTGACCAACAAATGCAATTTTTGAAGAGCGTTCCAAAACTAAATCAACATTATTAAAAACGATATTTTCTCCATATTTTTTTGAAATATCATCTAATTCAAGTACTATTTTGCCAGGTTGTTTACTAACTGGAAAATTTAGTTTAATTGCCTGGGTTTCTTCCTGATCAATTTCAATCCTGTCAATTTTCTGAAGCTTCTTAATTAATGATTGGGCCATACTGGCTTTTGAAGCTTTAGCTCTAAAACGATCAATTAATTTTTCAGTATTCTGAATTTGTTTATCTTGATTTTTCTTTGCTAGTTTTTGTTGTTCTATTAATTCCTTCCTAAGTTTTAGATAATTTGAATATGATTTCTTAAAGTCATATATCTGTTTTTGAGCTATTTCAATTGTTCTATTAGTTACATTATCTAAAAACAGCTTATCATGAGAAACTAATAAAACAGCTCCTTTATACTTCATCAAAAACTGCTCAAACCAAATAATTGAATTAATATCTAAATGATTTGTTGGTTCATCCAATAATAAAATATCATTTTCTTTCAATAGAAGCTTAGCTAACTCGATTCTCATTCTCCATCCTCCAGAAAATTGATTAGTTGGTTTTTCAAACTCAGTACTTTTAAATCCTAACCCCAATAAAACTCGTTCAGTTTTTGCTTTATATTGATATCCTCCTAGTAGTTCATATTTAGAGGTAGATTCTGTTAACTCGATAATTAATTGAGAATACTCATTACTTTCATAATCTTTTCTATTTTCAAGTTCAAAATTAATTTTCTCCTGTCTTTTTTCAATTTTAATTAATTCTTCAAAAGCTTTGTAGGTTTCATGCAGTAGATGTCCAGTGTTTTCAAAATCTAAATCCTGCGGCAGATATCCAATTTTACATTTTTTTTCAATAGCAAAATTTCCAGTAGTTGGATATTGTTCTTGAGCAATTAATTTTAAAAGAGTAGATTTTCCTGCACCATTTTTGCCTATAAGAGCCACCCTATCTCCATAACTTAATCTAAAATTTAAATTTTCAAATAAAGTAAAACCCCCAAAAGAAACTTCAATATTATGAGCGTTTAACATAATATTCTTTAATTAATCTTTTATAAACCTTTTAATATCAATTGAATCAGGCAAAACTTTATCCAAAAAAATATAATCAAACAAAAATTTAGATAAACGAGGAGCCATAAGAGAGCCTCTAGTTCCAAGACCATTAAATACAAAAAAATTTTTAATCTCTGGATGTGATCCAAGTAAAGGTCTTCTATCAACAACTGTTGGGCGAATTTGCACATTATGACTAACAACTTCGAAAGGAATATTTAATTTATTTTTTAATTCACTTAATAACTCCGTTTTTGCCAAAGATGTTTTATTAATTGATTTATCATAATTACTGAATGTTGCTCCAACCCAAAAGAAATCTTTTTTTAAAGGAACAATAAAAAACTTTCCCTTTAATATTATTTTATTAGATAATAAAGGGGCTTTTATTATAAACATTTCACCTTTGTTTCCAGGTAAAGGAAGGTGTTTGAAAAATGGGTTGAATTTCATACTATAGCCTTCACAAAAAATAATTTTTTCATAAACATTATTTTTGTATTTAACTAGATTATCATAAATAGCAATGCTTGAATAATCAAACATTTCTTCTGTATATTTTTCATTAAGAGAGCTTTTATATCTTGATATAATCTCTCTAAAATTTAATCTACCTACATTTTTAAGATTTCCAAATCCATATGGTGTGTTAATTTTATCAGATATTTTTAACTCTATTTCTTTATTTAAAAAAAAACTTAAATCTCTTTTTCCAGATGCTTCATTCCACTTGTTATGTTCACCTTCACTTGAAAAAATTCTTTTAATAGAGATTTGATTGTACACATCATAATCTAAAATTTTTGAAATTTTTTCATAAAATTTAATTGCATATTTATAGAATTCTACTCCATCCCAACTCATAGTATATCTTTTTAAAATGGCTGGATTCATAACACCACCAGCAACTAAAGATGAACTGTTTTTTGGAGAATCAATAACATGAAAAGATATGTTATTTTTTTCTAGTTGATTTGCTAGACAAACACCTGCAATCCCAAATCCAACAATTAATACATCCATTTTTATTATAAAAAAAAAGCGTCAACTTAAAAGAGACGCTTATTTTAAAAATTAGTTTTTTTAATTATTCCACATGTCTTGTTCGTAATCACGAATAACATTTTTAATTCTTTCAGATTCTAATAGCTGACGAAGTGCGTCTTCATATATATACTCTTTTATTTCACGATCATTATAAGGATTTTCTTCTTTGTAAATTATAGCATTAAATCGTCTTGAATTCAACATCAAATCAAAAGTTATTGGCTGTGAAGCATTTCGAGAATTAAAAATCTCAGCATCATTCAAAGATTTTCTTGCATCTGGAAACCAAACCCAAAAAAGCTCAACAAAATCCTGATTTTCATCTGGTGTTTTATTTTCTTGATATTCTTTTATAAAATTCACATCAGGTGATATGGGAGCAATACCAAGTAATCGATATTTAAGCTCTCCTAATCTCTTATCGAAATACCAAGTACCTTTAATTCGATATGCTTTAATATCATATGCTGTTACTCTCGTTGTAGTATAATCTTCTTCTGTAAGTTCCTCTCCTGCATTAAGTTTATCAGCACCCTGATCAGTCATTTGTCTTAGATATAAAGATTCTTCAACCTGATCTAAGGTTTTTTTATCACGAAAATAACCATCATTGTATATCTCAGTTATACTTCCATCTCTGATACCTTCAACTAAAACATCAAAAAGTGGTTTTCTTGTAGGATCAACATTCTCAACTGGATAATAATACGGAAAATTAATCCTTTCATCTAAATCA
>MDSX01101595.1_pt1 | contig 11510 bp, 8 predicted proteins | sample 811141 | NCBI WGS metagenome assembly MDSX01 (sample SAMN05326642, study PRJNA326480) | marine metagenome | isolation source: seawater | place: Atlantic Ocean: South East | collected 2010
TATTAATATCTTTATGTTTTAGATATCCAAAAACTAAAGCTGCTAAAAATGTATCTCCAGCACCAACAACATCAAAAACCTTTACCTTCTCTGCTGGATATAATGTATTGTTGTAGATACATCCTTGAGATCCTTTTGTTACTATTAAATTATCAATAGGATATCTTTGATCCAAATTACCAAATTCTTTATCATTTATCTTCACAAAACAATTACTTCTATTTGGTAATATAGACTTCTTACTATCAATAAAAACAGGACAACTACTACTTTCTACAATATCAAATATCTTTTCCGAAGTAAGATACCCCTTATCATAATCAGATATAACAACAGCATCAAAATTACCAGTAGAAACTGGCACTAAAATAGGTTTAGTTCTTTGCTCACTATCCACACGAAGCATCTGATAATTGGATGCTTCATCTATAAATCTAGTTTTAGTTATTTTTTCGGTATTAGTTAAAAAAGTAATGTTTAAATTAAATGCTTGTAGATTTAAGCACACATTACCAGCCATACCAGACTTGGTTTCCACTCTCCCAAGTTTCATAACAGGTACTGGTGCTTCAGGACTTAACCTATTACAATTCCCATAGATATATTCATCTTCACAACTATCACCCAGTAAGAGAACTTTCATTTATTTTCTTAACTATATTACTAGTGGCATAACCACCCACTCTAGGAAGAAACCTAACACCTTTAGCATGTTCTATTCCTACAACATCACCACCTTGCCAATCATCACCTAACAATAGTATATCAGGATTGTATAATTGTATCAACCCCTCTAACTCTTGTCTACTACCAAAGGTATGAACAACATCAATATATTTGATCGCTTCTAGCATTGCTACACGGTGACACAGATCGTTTATAGGACGACTATCACCTTTATCATTCTTAATCTTTTCATCGGTGTCAGTGGCAACTATAACCCTATCACCTAACGCTCTAGCAGCCTTAAACAATTGAATATGTCCAGGATGTAGGATATCAAATGTCCCGTTACACCAAACTATTTTCATAAGTTCTCCAAAACATTAGCTTCAAGTTCTCTCAATACTTTTTTTCTAAGATGTGAAGCATTAAAAATCTTATAAAGATTTGGTAGAGTTCTAAAAGTCTTAAACCTTTTAAGATTCATACAACTCTTAGCATAATTCATTAGATCTTGTGTCAGAAAAACTCTTTTAAGTTTAATATTATCATCAGTATGAAACTTAACATATACTACTGGTTCCCCTTCTATACTTTTTAAATCCCTTTTTCCAGGTTTCATTTGTAATGCTAATTCAAAGGGTCTAAACCACTGTGATATATCAAACATACCAGGAACATAATATGATGTTTTATAAATCTCATTCTCATGCATAAAAGGAGCCATAGTCTGTAACTGAACAGGCTTATCAGCAAAAAATATCCAATTAACACAGTAGTTTATTGTAAAAGATCCCTTAACAGATGGTTGTTTATTTTGACCAATAAATGACATATCAACCAACGATCCTTTTGGTTGTCTATTAGAAACAACTCTATCTTCCTCTGGAATATATTTAAAATCTATAGTATATGGATTCCTCAAAAAATATAGATTTTTACAAAAAGATTTAAAAGCATGACAATTAAAAAAATTATCACTTACATTCCTATTCTCCTTATCTTTTACAAGATCTTGATATACACCTTCAATATCATAATGTGCCAAATAATTATCAATATGAGGTTCTGTATCCTGATACCAAGGAGCCCAATAAATTGTCGTTGTCATAATTAAGAGTTAATATTTTTAACTAATTGATAGTACTTTCTAGCAGGACATTGTGGAAATTCGTTAGTAAGTCTTCCATATTCATCTTTAGATACAAGATGATGTTCTATTTCCAATTCTCTCTCTGTAACTGGGTACAAAGTAAACAAAGGTAAACCGTATGGAAACTCTATATCATATGGTTCAAATTCCACAGCAGCTATTATATGACAATTTAAAGAGTGTTGATACTTAAAATCAATATATCCTGGAGCAACATATAAATTATTTTCTCTAATAAAATTAGTTGAAAAATGCGATTCCATAAAAATGAAACTGGTTTCCTCTTTACATACACCCAACCAAGGAGTATTTAATTTAAAAGCAGTTGCATTCTTTGGATACAATCCAGTATATTGTAAAGGAAAATGTTGAACAAATGGTTGTCCTTTTGATTCAACACCAAGTGGAAGTTGTTCAACTCTTCCATCTGGATGTATTCGTACCTTTAAATTTTCCCACAAATGAAATTTAATACCACTAGTCATTAAATTTTTTATTCCAGGACAACCCTTAGCAGTTCCAACATCAAACTCAGAGTTTGTTGGACCATCAGGACACTTTACTGTTGGTGTTAGACTCTTATACCAAGATGGAGTATCTCTTTTTAGAGTTGGTTTATCATTAATAAAATAACCATTATCATGAGTATAAAGATCTAATTTTAATGGTTTCTTTTTAAATTTCCACATGATTATCATCCTTTAGAAATGAACTTCTATATTCAAAGATTTTATCATTATCATTTTTATAATCAATTGTAATCAATTTTTGAAGTTCTGGCAAGTACATATACTTTATATCACTAGTTTCTAAAGTTTCTATAGCATCTTCTATAGTCTCAACTAATGGTTCTCCACCAAGATTAAATGAAGTGTTAAAAAGAATAGGAACTCCACTCAATTTCTCAAAAGCATCTATAAGATTATAATAATGTTCATTCTGTTCTGAGGTAACTGTTTGAACTCTACATGTATTATCTACATGAATAACTGATGGTATCTTATCAGCAACTCCCTCTAAAGCCTCTACAGCATACATCATGTGTGGAGACTCTTCCATTCCAGCAAGATCAAACCACTCATGTACATTCTCTTTCTTAATAGAGCAAGCAAAAGGTCTAAAGAACTCTCTTTTCTTAACCTCATTAACAAGATCCTTACCATCCTTAATAGTAGGATCAAATAAAATAGATCTATTACCAAGTGCTCTTGGTCCACCTTCAGATCTTCCTTGGAAGATAGTAACAATATTACCTTCACGAATTAAGTTAGCAACATCATCATAAGAAGTATCAGATACTTCTACAGCATCACCAATACCATCAAGGTAAGTATCAGGATTATATTGAGGACCATAATAGATAGATGATTGTTTTTCAAAAGTAATTTGACCTTGAGTTAATTCTGTATATAATTTCTTAGCACCACCTATAGAAGTTCCACCATCATGAGAAATGGGTTCGCAATAGATATTCAAATCAGGAAATCTTTTAGCATACTTATAATTGGCAACACAATTTAATCCATATCCACCACAAATAACAATATTAGTTTGACCTGTTATATCATGTGCTTTCTGAATAAGATTACACATTGCTTCTGAGGTTTGTTCCTGTACAGCATAAGCCAAATCCTTTTGAATTTGAGTGTATGGAGGTCTATCTTCTTCTGGCATACCTTGATACTCAATCATATCTTCAAGTAAAACAGAATACTTTAAAGTATTAATTTGAGCAGCATTAGGATATGTTGGTAAAACAAGTTCACGATTTACCCATTCATGATTTTCATCTAAAAATCTTGGGAGATCTTCATTTGGTTTTCCATATGGTGCTAAACCCATAGTCTTACCAGCATCAATTGCTTGGAATCCACAATACTGAGTTACTGCTTCATAGGTTTTAGTAAGACCTGGATGCTCAGTAACATAGAAATTAAGACTTGGATTTTGAAATCCTATAGGTTCTGCAGATCCAAGATGCTTATGAACAGTATCAAAATCTTCAGGATCCTTTACATTAAATATAGTTTCAAATTCATATACACTTTTTTCTAAATCCTTCAATACTCTAGGTATATAATCAGCTTCCTGATTCATAGTCAAGAAACTACCAGCACCATCAGCGATAACACAAGCAGCAGTATCAAAACCAGAATTAAAATATCCACAAGCAGCATGAAGTTCATGATGAATTGAAAAGATATTATGTGTTTTATAATTAAACTTTCTTCTAGATAATTTTCTTATAAGTCCATCATAAACATTCTCACCAGTCCAATCCAATATACACTGTTGATTATTAGTATGGCAAATAACTAGATGATCAATATGATCAACATAATCAAATACTTTAATTAATCCAGCAAGAGGAGCACCATCATATTTTGCTCTGGTTAATCTTTCTTCTTCTAAGTAAAAAACAATTTCACCATCTACCATTAAGGTAGTGCTTCCGTTATGTCCACGGGCAATAGAAACTATATTCATGAGTTAAGATCCAATTTTTTGTTTAATGTGACGCATAATATTATTTGATATTTCACCCAATTCTTTTTTACTAAAGTCCATACACTTATCATTAATTCTATTAATGAGTTCACCATCTATACCTTCTATTCTAATAGGACTATACACTTTTGGAGTATCCTTCTTCTCAACAATATTAAAATGCTCAGAATATGTAATATTTTCAGCAAAAGTTGAACCTAATATAACAGTACCAGGTTTGTTGAAAATATTTGCCATGTGTTGTCCAACAGAATCAACACCAAGAAAATAATCAGCAGCCTCTACAATACCAGCCCAAACCCTAAGATTAGGAGCTTGAACATAAACATTGCCATCATTCTCAAATCTATGTTCAGTAAAAACAATACAATTATATTTCTCTCTTATCTTATTAGATATCTGAAAATAATCATCAGTACTTAATGATCTAGCAGATGGATCATAAGCATGTCCTGATTTATGAATCTTAGAAGATCTACCAAAGGGTTGAAATACTACTGTTTTCTTTTTCTTATGATATTTTTTAGCCTCTTCAATAGCATCTAATGCTGATATTTCTTCTTCTTGATTTAAAACTATCTTAGATTTTGGTAAATCAGAATGATCATCCGTATTATTAATTATTTTATCAAAAGCCTCTGTTAGTGATCTCTTTTGATTGTAATATCCATGCTCCCTATATGGTTCTACACTAACAATCTCATTAGGTCTAATAATAGATTCCCATATACCTTTATGATTAGGATCAAAACATAGATGCTGAAGTTCTTGAACTCCAATAAAAAATTCTATACCAGATTCTGATATAACATAGAATTCATCACCATGTAATTTCTTATACTTTAAAAGTGCTGGAATAGAGCATAAAACTCTACCAGCACCACCGTTAATATAAAATACCTTTTTCATTCTCACCCATAATAAAGGTCAATTGTTACATTATATAGTATACACCAAGATCTAGGATTTTACAAGCCTAGATCACCTTTCATCGTATCATTAAGTGATTGAAACTTAACTTCTAAATCAGACCAATACTGAATATAGTCATCTATATTACCAGAAATATCATCTCCAGGTGGAATATTCATAGTAGTTATTCCAATAGGATCTCCATTTTCATCTTTCTCTGCAGGAAAAATTAAAGCAGGATCAAATGTAACTGTTGTAAATTCAGTTTCTTTAGATGCTACATTTAAAGTATAATTAGATGTTGAAGAAAATCCAGCAACCATAACCTTAACATTAGCTAATTCCCTAGAAATTCTATCATAATTAGGTTGATCAGATACAAGTTGATCAGGTTCAAAGGTTTTTAGAGGATCTCTATCTTCAGCCTTAGATGGTCCTGCTGCTCTAGCAATAGCCATCTGATCCTTGATGGCAAGTTCTTCTGCTAATTTAGAAGCACCAACACCAGGGAATAAAGTAAGTTCTGGATCAACTACATCTGGTGTATCAGGTATCTCAGGATCTGGATCTCTATTTGCGATAAGAGGAGTCTCAATATCATCAATAACCTTTTCTATTATACTGTAATCAGATGAATCTAAAGCAATAGACTTACCATCATACCAGTAATTACCAACTTGAGGTCCTGGTGCTGCTATATCAGCATCCTTCCATTCAAGAGAAGTGTGATTTTTGTAAGTAGAGTCTGTTGTGACATCTATAATCACATCAACATCATACTTGTTTTTCTTTGTTCTAATGTAATACATAATAGTTTTTAACCGTAGACAACCACAACAGCACCCGATCCACCTGCAGTGTACTCTCTATTTCCACCACCACCATATCCAGCAGCTCTATCAAGAGTAGCACCTCTACCATAAATGAAGTCTTCCTGATTTCCATCAGTATCAGCATTTAATAAAGTAGATAATGGAATAGTATAAGTATCACCAGCGTTTGACTCTGGATCATGTAAGAAACCTACATTATAGCATGTCTTATAAACGCAGTCACCACCGCCACCTGTACCTACAGAACTTATACCGTAAGGCATCTTCCAACAATATGGTGTATTACTCTGGCATGTTCCGAACACATAGTTCCAACCAAATCCAGCACAATAATAACACATTGGAGCATTTATACCGTTTCCACAGTTAGCACATCTAGATTGGCAATTACTATGAACTCCAGGATAATACATAAAGCATCCACAGTGAACAGCAGATCCACCAAACACGAAATCATATCCATAACTAGAGTTCCATCCACAACAAACTTTCATCTCTGTATAAGAACCAGATCCACCAGCAGCAGCAGCTCCATCATTACGTGGAGTAACATCAGCAATAATACCTTCTGTTCTACCATCAGAACCATTACCAGCACTATATCCAGATTGAGCACCTATACCTTTTGGAACAGTATGCCATGTTCTATCTTCTAAAGCAACATCTGGCATTGTATTTCCACCAGGAGCAATAGGTGGAATACCAACAGGACCACAACTATCTGGGAATGGTCTATTCTCCATATCAGTTTCAGTAGCCTGGCACCAACCACCTTGGCCAGATCCAGAAACAGCACCAGAAGTCTTTCCACGATATTGAATTTGAACTTCTGCTCTAGGATTACTACCACCACTTTGCTGACACCAGCACATACTCTGAGCTTGTTGGCAAAGATAATAACAAGTACAGTTATCACAACACCATGCTTGCCAGTAACAATGATTACCGAAGACCTGATGATAGGATCTCCAACACATACAACATATATTAGGACTTACCCAACAAGAGTTAGTATTAATCAGATTACTACCTCCACCACCTCCAGTATCACTACTGTAAGCATCGAACGAAGAATCATATATGAATTCAGGTATTAATTCACCCTGACCACCACTACGGTTTATATCTCCACCAGAAGCACCTCCTCCATCGTTATAATATCCACTAAAACTATTAGCATAACCGCAAGTAGGTAATTGGAATCCACCAAAAATTGGGTTATCATTTGAACCATCTCTTGCTGTACTATTATTGGTACAATTCCAACTATAAGAAGACTCTGTAGCATTAGCAGCAGTTACAGCAGTTAATCCTGTACCATCTACACTACTTGATGAAGTACCACCTTGTGATCCAACAACAACAGTTAACTGTTTACCACCAATCTGATCATCCTTTGATGTCCATGTCTTTTCAGCATATCCACCACCAGCACCAGTTAAATGTCCACAGAAACAAACGCAATAGTATCGTCTAGGATATTGTCTACCAGAGCAACAGTTTTCACTGTGAAAACAATATAAACCTGGTCTATAACATGAACCAGCACCAACCACAAAAACCTTTACAGTAGAAGCATTACCTGGTACATCAAATGTACTTGTTCCTGGACTTGTAAATACCTTTGCTTTGGTAAATAAACCTCCACCGCCTCCACCTCCAGCAGATCTACCAGCAGCAGTTCCTAAAAATCTAGCCATCTTTTAATAACTCTCCTTATGCTGATTGTTCTAAACCATATACACTCACGCTACAAGTGCCTTGTGCGTCATACACAACAACATTCTTTGTTGCGTCAAGTGCTATTCCAGTTCTTTCCAAAACTCCTTTAGCAGGAATTTCAGCACCAAATTCGATATATTCCGCATCCAAAGGCTCTGTTACTGAAGCAGCAGTTGTCAATGCGACTCTAACCGTAGCAGCATTAGTTGTGTCACGATTAACAATGTTAATATTTAACACACCCAATTTAGATGCAGGAACTGTATATACTGTAGTGGTTGTGGCACCAACCAATGCAGATTGTCCTAGTAGTCCAGATGCCATTTTTTAAAGTGTTCCTCTTCTTGTAGTATTTATAGGTCTTAATTATTAAGCACTTAATCCAAGCCAAAATGCTTGAGTTAAAGCATCTGTCTTAGCAGATGATAATCCAACGTTAGTATTATCAGTCAAATTAGTTATAGCAGTATCAACATAAGTTTTTACAGCAGCCTGTGTAGGACACTTCTCATTACTATTCTGAGAAAGTGTTCCATCAGTCGAGAACTCATTGATAGCAGCACCCAACTGAGCACCAATAGAACCCAATTGTAAATTAGTCAAACCAGAAAGATCAAATGCGTTAGCGTTCAATGTTGCTGATCCAGTTGCTTGGTTAACACGGAAGTATCTACCAACACGGAAGTTACCTTCATGGTCAGTTGACACATAGAAAACACGACCAGGATAACTCTCATTGATTTCCTGAGACTGAACAGGATCTTGATCAGGAACATCAGGCCAGTTAGTTGTGACTGTTCCACCAGTTCCTACTTGTAGGAAGTCATGTCCAGTTAATCTTGCCTGACTAAAGATATATCTAATATTAATATTCTGTTCATCATAACACTTAGCAGCTTTATCTTCAACAAGCGTTAATGTAGTTAATCCATGAACATCAGTGTTTATACCAACTACCTTAACAAACTCATCCTCAATCTTATAATATTGATCCTGTTCATATACAGAAGCATCAAATACTCTCATTGATATATCAGAAGCTTCAAAATCTTTAAATATTTCAGCATTAGCTACAAGAGAACTAGCACCTATAGAAACTATAGACTGTCCTGTAGGATAATCAGATGCTATACCTGCTCCCTGAGATGCTCTTGTGACTGTAATTGAGTTTGATGTTGGGAAAGAAGAAATCTTACATAACTCCTGATCAATCAGAACGAATTCATTAGGGTCAAATCCAGTAATAGTAGAAACATTAATTGTAGTTTCATTAGCATATAGAGGAGTAAGTAATGTAGCAGTAGAACTTGTCTGATTAGGATACTTTATGACTTCAGTAATCGCACCAGTATGACCAGCACCTGTTGTAGCCCATTGACTTCTATCAATAACAACAGATCCTCTTCCATCAGCACCAACTCTACTTACACCACTAATCACGAACGTAAATGGATCAGCACCACTAATATTCACATTACCAAGTCCACCATTACCAGATCCAGTTAGGAACTGAATACTACCATTCTCAACAACAGCAGTACTTAATCCAGCAAGAACCAATGTTCTACCATCCTGTCCTCTGTTAGCACTAGTGTTAGAAATAAGATTTGCTTTAGTTCCTGTAGTTAATCCTTCAATTTCTTCACCAGATCTAAATCCAGTTCCACCAGCACTTACAGGTCCAGCAGTAATTAGAGAATAATATAGATTTTCTTGAGTTGTTCCTTGGATAGTATTGACATATCCAATAGCACCAGAATCAGCACCTTTAATTCTTTCATTAATAGAGAATCCAGCACCGCCAGTTATATTTGAGGCATCATATTGAGCTATCAAACCTTCAACAGTTCCTTCTAATGCTTTCTCATTATTACTATATCCAGAACTTACAATACCATAGTTACCCCATGAACTGTTTCCAGCAAGAGATCTAATTCTACCACCACGAGTAGCAGCATAACTTATGTGACAATAGTATGTGAATGAAGAAACTAACTCAGATGAACCAGCGTTAGTGATAAAGAATCCCATACCACCATCATGTATCTGAGTAAAGGAGTCCATCACAATTGATTTGTTAGATGGATTTATACCATCGTCAGCAAATTGACGGTGAACCTGACCATCAACCATTGCTCCTACACCACCTACAGATTGGGCAGAACAGTTTGAAACATATGGTGATTTTATAATTGGACTAGCAGGGTTCAATGAAACATATACACCCTTTATAGTTGCATTATTCGGGTCTTCTGGTGTAGCAGTAAATGTTAATTGAGTAGAACTAACTGTCTGAACCTTATCTACCTCAATTTCAGTAGGACCTATAAAGTTATTAACCTTTGTTCCAGCAATAACATTGGATCCTGTTACAGTTGTTCCAACCAAATCAGGGAAGAAGTCTGATCCAGTAACAATAGTTCCACTAATCGAAGCAGTTTTTTGTAGGACTTGACCTGCTGGTTGGAATCCAGTCAATCCATCCATCAATATATCCTTAAGCATGGTCTTGTTACTCATCAAGAACATATAAGACTCGTTATTAGGTCTTGTTAAAGTAGATGTTATGGCAATAGGAGTAGGTCCTTGACTCCAAGTATCAGATGTTGTCCACAACCCACCAGTTAATGGTGCTATATTAATATTCCTCTCAGGATAATCAGCATTTAGCACCAATGCTGTTTTTGTTCCAGCACCATTAATAATAGTAGTACCTAAAGAAATCTTGAACTCTGATTTTGTAATTCCACCAGCAGTAGCACTTACGAAAGTATGAGCATCAGGATTACTAATTGCTTGCCCTCTCTTCTTATTAACGTTTACTGTAATAGTAGTGGCAGTAATTTCAATAACCTTAACATTCTTACCAGTAACATAATCATTTGTTACACCTTCAACCAATGGTCTAGGATATGCTTTCTCAGCAGCAGCACCAGTAGCACCACCAAAGTTACAACTAAACGTTATTGATTCATCAGCAATATTAATACTATCATCAACATGAAGAGAGTGTGAACCAATAGTCAACACCATATCTCCACTAGTATTATTATAACTTGCGTTAGATACAGTGTATGTTTCTGATGGAGTCGATGCTAATTCTATTTCTTGGAAATGAGAATCTCCAGTAGTTGGTCTAATTTTTGTAGTTCTTAAGTTATCACCAACAAGTGTTATTCCTTCTGGAACAATAATAGGTAGTTGTTCTTCATATGTACCTGCCTTCACATAAATTGTAGCGGGACCAGTTGCGATTCCACATGCCTTTTTAATAGTAGCGAATGATCTACTGATATTTGAACCATCATTATTATCATTTCCTTCTTCTGTTACATAGAAAACTGGATTAGTTACACTATTATTATCCCATTCTGGAACTCCAGAATGATTATTGATAGTTAATACTTGACCATCAGTACCAGCAGGAAGTCTTGTTGCTCCAGATGTATAGTAAACCAAGTCACCTTCGTTACTCATGACATTATTAGCAGCACCTTCTGCTAATACGTTCCAAAAAGTACCAGTAGCATCAGTAGCAGGATCTTGATTTAAGTTTCCTGTAGGATTAATACTAAGATAACTATTACTTAATCTCTTTACAGCCTCTCCTAACTTATAGCTAGTAGCATAATCCCATGTACCCTTCCAGGCAATTCCTTCTACAACTAACTTCCAAACTGAAGTTCCACCTACTGATGGTGAATTATTAACATTATTGA
>MDSX01043034.1_pt1 | contig 11508 bp, 4 predicted proteins | sample 811141 | NCBI WGS metagenome assembly MDSX01 (sample SAMN05326642, study PRJNA326480) | marine metagenome | isolation source: seawater | place: Atlantic Ocean: South East | collected 2010
CGACTGTGCAACCTCGCTGAGCCTGGTGCTACCTGGCACGTCGCTGTGACGCTAACCAGACAGACACCACAGACACAGAAGTTTGCTAGCCTGAGCTTCCTAACGTCGCTATGACGTCAGTCAGGCTACTATCCAGCAGGTGCACTGTCCGGCGACTGTGCAACCTCGCTGAGCCTGGTGCTACCTGGCACGTCGCTGTGACGCTAACCAGACAGACACCACAGACACAGAAGAGCGCTATAACAGGGTTAGAAAGTATTAAGAAGGAAGGGGAAGAATATAGGGTGGCTCTGTACCAGCGAGCCACTAGGGAGATACAAAACTCCCTATCTCTCTAAAAGCTGGTCGCTAAAGCTGGGCCAGAACCTGGGCTCGCCAGCTTGTTCCGGCAGGTGGGACCAACTGTAAAGGAATGTAAGCGCCTTCACTGTAGACTAGGAAGGTAGATATTTACACTGCCCTGCCAACCGGCGGGGATCTAGCAACACTCAGCGGTGAGCTGCCTATGTAACCCCCAGACTCCTCGGTCACTAAAAGTGTGCAAGAGAAAGAAAGAAGAGGATACCGCATCCGCGTATCCTCGTACAAAAGATACAAGTGAGCAACTAAGCTGGCATATATCCACCGCACTGTGAACCTCAAGCTAGTAAGAGAAGTATACCTTGAAGGGGCAATTCCCGCTACATATGTGAACTGTTAGCTCTCTTCTGTTCGAAATTCTTCTGTCTGGATTGAGATTGGAGCTGATTTTGTTCACTTTTGAATTGGCGGGTGTGAGAACCTGAGCTCAACAAAGCAAGTATGCTGTGCGCTCGGAGCATAGTTCAGGTCCAAGCGCAGCGGGTAGGTGTGCGGTGAGCAGGCGAATGAATACACTCTGTCTGTAGCTATACACAGGACACTCGACAGCCTTATCGGGCTGTTCTTTCAGTGATAAATTAGACGATCTCCGTGGGCCTGGCGAAAGGAGCAGTAAGGGTGCGACTCCAGAATTATGGAAAAATGATGCATTTTTATTGGTAACGAGAACCTCGGAAGCCAAGCGCCGCGATACATGAAACAGTAAGAAGCCCTCGGCTAGAATTGAACCGGGAGAAATTGCAACATCATCGGTAGCAAGAAAGGGCGCTGCAACAAAAGACATGGATTCAAAGCGGCTACTACGATCTCGAGTTACATCGAGAAGAGCGCCTTGCAAATATGATTGCGGTGAAAACAAGACGCCGAGCCAGAGGCGTAGTGGCCCTCTGTCAGAAATCCATTTACGCAGGTACTCGACACGTTCCTGGAGAGATCGTAACCATGCATCTAGCCGCGGGTTGGCAATGCATCTACCTGCGAAAACCAAGGAAAAATGTTGTGTCGCCTCAACCCACCGAGCTGGAGTTAAGCCAGCACTGATCTTTGCTATGATATCACCGTGTTCGGGGAAGGTATTCGCACCCCCAACTAGCTTACTTAAGGTATTGTGGCACAGATCAATTAGAGCGTTGTGACGATCCGCTTCAACTTTAAGAGAGAGGGTCCGCCACGACCGGCTCTGACCAATAACATCTAACTCTAGGCGCTGAGGGAGTCGCATCATTAGAGCTCTATAGAGCACGCGCGCCTCAGCATTTCCGTAGATCCCTGATGAGGCGTTGAACTTAAACTGGAGCTCAACCCGAATTCGATAATTGGACGCAAGTGAATCGAACGGGTCAGGCAAATTGGAAGAAATTGGGGACCCTACTGTGTGACCTGGCTGTGGTGCGCTGGTTCCATCTACGTTTTGGCATGATATTTCACGACTTTGTGATGACTCACTTGCAGCAGCAATCCAACGTGAATTCCAACAGCGAAATACCCTGGCACAGCATTGTACACTAGCTTGTAGCCGTCGGATGGCCACGTGTGCCATGTTTGTTGAGAATAACAGTCGAAAGCCAGCGTTGCTCTCTGCAGGCGAGTCAGTGCATAGTTGGGAGATCCAAGAAATTGAAGCTTCTTGGAAGTTCTCAAGTTGATGCAGCAGTACCCACTCACCGGTACTACGTGCGTCGTTGACGAAACGACAAATCTCTTCTTGGCTCAAAAAGCGCCCAACGACTTTAGGTTTTGAGTTCGTGGCTCGAATCTCGAGAGCACTCATCGTCAGTTTGCCTCTAGACCCATGTTCTACGATGCGAACGCAAGGCACACCGAACTTACCAGCAAGGCCCCTCACAAAGCTGAAAATGCTGTCTTCGTGGATCGAATCATCCTGAGTGAAACCGTCTCCAATCAAAAGAAGATTCAGCAGCGAAGCACCAGCCACTTTCTTGGCACTGAGAGGTCCTGATATCACCGATAAAGCTCGGTTCAGCTTATGTGTCGTTAGATCATCTAGATTGGCACGCTCTTTAGACTCCTGAATGACATGGCTGCTGGCGGTTAATTTGTCATAGGCATCTCGAACTATCCCGCGCGCGGTACCCCGGGCTTCGTGCGGAAGGCACGCAAGGCGCAATAATAGCCTAAATAGAATTTGACGTTTTGGCGCAAAATATTCACATGGTCTGGGTTTCTGACCCGTTAACGAAGCAAGATTCACTTCCTTCCACGAGGGGGATTGAAATAATCCCGCTCGCTTTGTTTTTCTCCGTGGACCATTTGGATCTTGAGCGGCGGCCTTTGCCGCTGTCAAAACGGCATGACGAAGAGCAACCAAAATATGTTTGCCAAACTCTTCTTCATCACTAGCCCCGCGTGCTACCACGAGCCCTAATCCAGCTATGTGTGAAGCAAGACTGATTATCGCTGGTCGTTGGTCTCCAGGTTTGCCAATCAAGAACATATGCCTTTGTCGGTGAAGGGCGTGTAGGACGCCTGCGACTCTCAGGGCACCATCGCCTGCAATCAGTGTGTTCTTGTTCACAGGTGGAACGCGCCCGATGGAGTCCTCCGCAACTTCGCTGTGTTGTATTCCTTGAGTCGATGTACTGTGAGATGACGCATGAAAGTCGAGTATATTGCGCAGTTGGGTGGCGCTGCGACATATTTCACGACGATTTTTTACATCTATAGGATCGTCGAACCCAGTCTTCATGACCTCACCTTGTTGTTGATGGGATTGTGGGAGATCAACAAACACTAGGGGGCGCTCAGGATCACGAAACAGGGCCTTGCAATCCCAGGCAGAACCACCAACATTAAAATGGTAGGCAGTTATTGACGCGAGGCGTTCCTCAAGAATGATCTGTTCTCGTTGAGATCCTAATGGATCTCCCAGTACTCTACGGCATTCGTGGAGACACAGGGAAGCTAATGACGTGGGATTCAGAGAAGCCGACTTTCTTAAAATGTCATGATTCAGTCTTGCCCCGGCTGCAATACCTCCAATAATCCGTACAACGTCATGTAGACCTCGCAAAGCACCGTATGGGCGAGACGGAACTGGCGGGAGGACCTTAGCGGTACTTAAAATGATATCACTAAGTGTCTCGGTAACTAGTAGGCCCGCTGTGTGATTCTCGGTGCTCTGCATGGCAGCTTGTGTATATGGTGCGAGTATTGCGCGAAGTGAACTTTCATCAAGCGATCCAAGTTCATATATCCAGAAATGCCGTTTGAAACGCTCCGATAAGAGTGGTCCCGCCACTGGTGCTGTTGCAAGCAAGCGTAGCGGCTGTCGTAGAGGCTTCCACGACGAGATGGCACATCTCATGCACAACTCGGGGTCTAGCGTGGCCGAGCAGAAAGCTATCGAAGGCGCGCATGCGGCACCGCAATGGCTCATGAGGCCGCGGATTAACTCACGAGGGCAATCCCCACACCCCCTTGGTGTCCCTTGGCCAAACCGGGGCACTGATATGTCGTCGATAAATATGGAAAGCGCACAACTTCGTCCTTTAAGGCCAAAGGAAGCCAGCTGGGCATGCAGTTGAGTAGCGGTCACTGCTGCACAGATAGACACTGTTAATTTGGACTCACTCACAGGCATTGATGAGGCGTCGATTCCTGGCTTTGGGTTTCCCAGTAAAGCGAATTTAGCTATTGTTGTTTTGCCGCTTCCATGAGGGCCCAATAGAAGAGCCCCGATGCGCTGGGATCCACAAGAAGCGGAGTTGAGCAACTTTGAGGCCCGGAATTGCGCTGATGAACCAACTAAAATGTGAGATGGGTCTACGAGCCCAATACTGCTTTGAGTTGAGAGCGTGCTTGGCCAATGAGTCCAACGGACCTTCACAATGCTTTGTTTGAAGTAGTTCTCATCTATTGTGGGGGTGCCTCTTGGGGGGTCCACTTCTTTTACATCTGTGATAGGTGCTATTGGCACTACCTCGTCTTCAGTGCCATGCGTCATGGACCCTGCAAATGCGAGATCGAATCCTGGCGGTAGATGCCCCCTCGTCAAGCTCGGACCCTGTACCTGAAGACTTGATGCTTCCTCGGCAAAGAGCATGCTAAAATCAGATGGCGATATACCCCCAATTTGATCCGCACTAAACGACTTGGAGACTAATCTCTCCGCATCATTCCCGGGGAAAATTTTTTTAGTTTGCTCAATAAGCACTATTGCTGGCCAAAAGTCGAAAATAGATGCCAAATTTTTTCCTTCTGCTGGAAGCTTGGCGCTCTGGGTCAGGTCCTCTGCGATTATGCATGCTTGCAGAGCTGCTTCAAGTCTCGTTCGCAAAGGAATATTGTCCACCACACAACTGCCAAGTGCCCATGCTGTGGCAAACACAAAAAGAGGGTCAATCAGGCAGGCCACAGTCGATTCGTGACTGCGGGGACCTTTTTCCAGTGCGGATGATGCAGCCAGAAGAAGAGGCCTCAGAGCTTTTGGATTTATGTCCAACAGAATCGTGTCAAAATGATTCGCGAGAGAGCGCACTGCCGTCTTGGGGGGTGGAGGCGAGATGTGCATTCCCAGGGACATCATCTCATTGAGCTCGTTGAGCATCGGACGAAAAACACACTGAAGCAGGTCAAGGAGCCGACTGCGAAAGGACGACAACAGTTTTTGCTCTTCTGCAATAGACTCGCGACTAGGCAAGGTGACACCTTGACCCCCGCCTGCATCGGAATCAGACCCCTTCGATTTGATTTCAAAAAACCCTGCACACGCGTTTGTTGCCCAGGCACATCCCAGCTCGTACCAACTTATGACGGTTTCATCCACATGGAAGAGATTGAATAACACCAAAGTTGACGGGGCTAGTCCAGTATGTGTGCCGCACTCTACCAGGAGTCGCATCTGGGGACCGCATAGTATATGTTCGCCAGGCGCCAGCTGAACAGTATTGCATCTATTCACGATGCTACATTCTCCAGCAGTGCGAGTCCACAGGTCGCCGAAGATCAACGGCGCACAGATCACTTCAAGCTGCGATGCGCTCCCAGTATCAGTACCTACATCATCTGTCACACAAGAATGCGGGAATAGATTTGCACCGTCGATATCAAAGAGAACCCAGCGAGCACCAGCTGCGAACCCACATTTTGCAGCGTCGGAAACTGGCAGGTCGATTTGAGGCCCCGATACCATAGATGCTGCCCGCATCATAGCACTAGCAGCACCATCTCTCCATGTTCCATCAGGCGAAAACGAACCCCAGAGATGTTCAACCGGCAATGCATTGGTGGCGACGATTGATAACAGTGGTCGAGCAATACCCTTGGGTCCCTCCTCGACCCCATGTGAAGCAGTAGCAAGGGCAGCAGCGGCAAACGATAGAGTAGTCTTGCCTGATCCAGGATCACCGATGAGTCCAACCATGCCTGCTGTCTTACTGCTGTTGTCTTGGCGATTGAGAAGCGCATCGTGTAAGCGCCTGGCCTGGAAAACAAAGTCTCCACTCGGTGCGAACTTCCATCGCAGTGGTGCCAAAGCTGCCAGAGCTGACCAGACCGTCTTGGTGTCGTCCTCAAACGGTGATTCCTGCACCTGTTGCTGCGGGCAAAAAGTGGGGACGTTGTACGCTTCTGAAAAAATGTCGTGGAGCAAGGCATCGAGGGCACTAGTATCGAGAACCCTGGAAAACATTCGCAAAATCTGAGCTCGTAGTTTTGCAATGACGATGGCATGAGGGTGGTCACGTGAAACTCGAGACAAATCTACTAAATGTAAAGACTCATTATCGCCTGACCATTTACTGAGACAATTGAGTATTTGAGCGAGTCCATGAACAGAGCCTAATCCAGTACATGACTGGGTTGAAGAGACTACAAGCCCGGGCAAGCATGTCCAAAAAGATGCGATACGGCGACCTAACGGCTCAGCCCTTTCAATACCATGCACATTCAAATGGAGTATAACAGTGCGAGCTATGTCTGGCGTAGCAGCAGCGAGAGATCGAAAGGCACTACCGTGGAGATCTTGTGAGCAGTAGTTGTGTGTGATTTGCTCGGAACAGAGGGTAGTTACAACGATGCGGGGAAATCTATGTGTGTGATGACCACAGCTTGTTTCTGTCAACCGGGACTTGTTAATGACTTCAGTTATAGCTGCCTCAAATATCACCAGCGCATCGCAGCCCAAAGTGTCTAGACCACAAAAACAGCCCCAGTGTGTGTGCGTATGTGCGACACATCGCAACAGTTGAGAGCACGCCCATGGGAGCACATCGGAAGTCTCACTGTTCATTGCCATGCCGGCCGTCGTGCAATCAACGGAAAAAAAAGGCTCACCAATAATGGCTGCAAAAGAAGCCGCTGTAGACGCCAGTTGACGATTAGTACTGACCCCACTACCAGTCAAGCGCACTCCGAAGCCAGAATTGACTAGAGTCAGGAGAGACAGCCAGCAACGTTCACTCGCTTGAGTCACCAGCAATCGAGCATGAGCAGCGCCAACATACTCCAATCCATATTGAATTGGATGAACTCCACCTAAGCAAATCATAATTTGTTCACAATCTTCCAAGGGGTCCAATATATCTTCCGTCGGTTCGACGCTGCGCCCGTGGGCTCGTGGAGCGTGCTCTTCTGATGGTGCTGATGGCCCTGAAGAGTAACTGGCCTCAGTGGGTTGGGCGATTCTAGCGGGGCTATAGCGTGGCTCGAAGCGTAAAGTCGCCGACCAGTGGAAGTCCTCGCTTGAGCAGACCTTAAGTTTGGCAAGGTCCCGAGCAGATTCTGCAGCGTTCGATGCTGCAAGGAGAAGCGCACTTATTGCCATGACAGCCGTCCTATTTGAGACGCCGCGCAGCGTGGTAACAATTGAAGCGCACTGCGACTCACGCTTCACCGTGACGTCAACTAGAGCACCGTGGTCATTAGATCTGAGTGCAAATTCAGTAGAACGGCACCATACCACTTGTGCTGCAATGACAATACACTGGATAGGTTGGTCCATCCAAAACTGGCTCAAAGGTGAGTTCTCCAGGGAAACTTGTTTAGAATCGGCATCCTCCTCAACTTCATTAGTGGTAGAAGGCAGTGAGCCCATAGTTTCTAATTTCAGAGCCAAACGCAGGCAGGGCTTTAACCCCTTAGCAACAGCCCGGTGCATGGCCAAGTTTAAGGCGTGTAGCCACTCCTCCAGGGCACATCTCATCTTAAAATCGAACAAAATTGATATGTGACCTCCATCAGGGGATGTGATGAGTATATCCTTGGAGATTTTTGAGCCAATGCCAAGCTCGAAGGTTGAAACAGCGGGAAAACATGATCTGATTATAGGCGAGGCTAGGGCAGCTGCATTCCCGAGAGATGTCTGTGCTATGGAAGGCAGTAAGGCGTCGTCCGCGCATAGATACAATCGCGGGAAAGCTTCGCGCCGGCTCTGCAAGTGCGAGCGAATTTCATTCATCGCCAAATGCAGTCCGGAGCGATGTTTCTCGAGCTCTTGCTGCTTCATGGCAGGCAACAAGGCCGCTCGCAGTACAGACGGCTCCGACGAAATGCTAGTCATGAGGTCTCTCCACCAGGGTTCTGTGTCGTTCAAAACCCTCTCAGCAACAGGAATTAGGCTTCCAAGATCAAAGGAGGTTACTCTCGAGACGCTTGACGACTCTGGGACCCGAAACTGGAACGTCAACCGTGTCAGGCCGGATTGAATCTCAGTCAATGCGTCAAGCTGCATTGCAAGTTTCACCAATGATGCGTGCCAGCCTTCGAGTTCCTCTCGAATATAGCTCACATGGGGAGACTCAAGTAGCTGTACTAGTGCAGCCATATCTTTTTGAACATCGTCCACTAGGACTTGAATACAAGCGAGAGTTGGAGCATCTTTGCGCCCATTGTAGTTAAGCACGACAAATTCTGCGCCTGCCCACGTCGTGCGAACTTCGTCCAAGGACTGGTACAGGATAGCTTCGTGAGTGGCGCGCGTTGTTATTGCTTTGATTGCAGGCAACGCCTTGATAGCGTGCCGCTCAATCAACTGACCGAGGGTCACTGAAAGACGCGCAGCATCAAGTTTGGTCAATCCAGGTGGGGCTTCTGCAAGGTCTCCTCCAGCACCGTCCCTTTGCGGAATGGCAGATATCGAGAAACCCAAGATGTCTTCCACCGCTTCTCTATGTCGATTTCTCAGGAACGGTGACCTTAGTTCTCGTATGAGACCAATTACGAGGCGGAAGTCTTCTGCCATGCCATGGTATGATACCGCAGCTTCGTTGCCACTTAGGTTATGTAAACTTGTACGAAAAGCTGAGCTATGAGTTACCAAAACATCTTCTAGCACAGCTGGGTCTAGGTCGCCGCAGCGTGCCTAGAAAAATTAGGGGGGGGGGTACTAAAAAACAAAGAGAATGATTCACGCACCTCCATCCAAATTGTCGTTTGAGAACGCCAACTCTCGGCCGCCCGCCATAGTTGCTCTAGCGAGGATAGTGCACACATGAGCAAGATGAGATCACTCGCATCCAGGAGTTCTTGGTGCAACGCCATCTGGTAACGACGCACCTGTGCCGTCCTGGAGGCTAGATCAGCCACATTCTTAGATACTTGCTCTAGGTGAGCGAGTGCATCGGTGGGGTCTTGGGTCGGGTGTGCAAGGAATTCATGTTCGAGCCTAACAGTTAGGACATCATCATGGCACTTTGTGTAAGATACACTGTGCTCCACTCGGCCCTAGCTGCTTGAGTTGGCGCATGAAGTGCCCCGACTTCAACATTGATATGTTCAATAAATTGTGGTGCGCCCTCTTGAACTGCAGTTTCCGCATTATTGACGCTTTGGCGGACCTGTGTATCTAAGTTTTTTAAGAGCACCGTACAGTTGACTGTCGTTTCTGGAACTGGAGTGCCGTATGCAACGAGAAGGGAGTGAAGCATGCCGAGGACATCACAAGCATCGTGTAGCGAGGGAAGAACTGAATTAGCTACCTTGAGAGTCTGGGTCAGCCTTACGTAATCGTTTACGTCTGCGGGTGCTATGGTCAAAGCTTCGTGCTGCTGCGCGAGCTTCTGTAAAAGTACATTTGTCCGCATGTTGTACACATTAGGCCCGAAGAGCCGGGTGATATCGAGGCAATGCAGTGGGCTAGGTCTCAGAGCAGAGCACAGTTCTGACGAATCGACTAGAATGACTCCGACACACTGAGCCTCCGGGAGTGCTACAAATACAGCAGTCTCTGCCACGTAACGAGCAAAGAGACCCTCAAGTTCAGCAATGCTTAGTGTGAGACCATCTGAAAGTCCCATCTGTTGATTCAATTCCCCAGAGAAATTGTTTCTCATCTGCGTGGCTTCAAGTTGGGAGCTTCCGGAGGCGCCATCAGACCAGTTTAGAAAATGAGCATGCTCCCTCAGGGAGTCTACAAAACAATCAAAGCCACGAGAATATGCAACTGCATACATTGAGGCGTTATGAAGGCATGCAAAGGTACACTCAAGCATCATCTGAAAATTCGTGTCTAAAGAGAGGATATTACTCAAACTGAGACCGTTGTTAATATTCGCTTCTTCGTCTGCTGCAGTGACAAATGCAGAAAAGTCTCGGTCACAGAGCAGCCGAGGTGGGAGGGCAAGGATTCCAATCCCATCAGTAATTGTGCGTTCGATGCTTGCTCGCAGTTCCAGCCCAGATGGTCGAGGCATCAACACATCGTTCAGTGAGTTGAGCTTTAAAGAGACGCGAAAGAGTGGTGCCCTCTTGGACTGTAATACACCCCCCCTTGCTGAGACGTCTCTAGCCGGCATTGAGCCAACAATTGCTGTTGAGACGGCATTAGCAACTGCACGTTCGGATTTTGTCTCGGAAAAGACACGAAGAGCGACAGAAGACGCCAACGCAACGTTTGGTTTTGACGCAGAGCGTGCTGCTCGTTCTCTGGCGGAAACCTCGCGGTACATACGGATTATGGATTCTGTATCAAGTGCTCGATTCGCGTCTAGGCATGCATTCATTACCTCGGAGACAGACAGTGTTGCGATTTTCAAATATGTTTCAGCGATCTGGAAGTCGACCAGACGAATGAATTTTACAAGTTTCTGGCAGTGAGCCCTCATAGCAGCACGTTGAGTATAACCGCCGCCCGAGGACATCAGGCCAAAGCCACAATCTTCAAGGAAATCAGCTAACGACTTCCTGCAGCACTGCAAGACAAGTTTATGCACAATAGCCATATACTCAGCCAGTTGTGTTTCAACATGAAGCCTCTTCCTACCCTGGCGCTCGCAAAAATCAGTTAATGTATCAGTAGAGTCCAGTGACTCGATCTCGAACAGGCGGAAATTCCAAATCTGGCGACAAATCGACCGCAATTGGAGCAGACAGTCCCCGTGGGTCGGATGTAAAAGGAACAACTCATGCTGCAAGCTTCTTTTACAACGACTCAACTTTCGCATTTTGGTAATTTTCCGCCATGCCACAAATGAGCGCCATTTAGGAAAACGCTGAAAGAAAGGTATTGCCTTTAGTGCAACATAGAGACACGCCTGTCGTGAGTGCTCATCTCGTGTTACGAACTCTGCCGCACCGTTCCTTTGCCGGTGGGTCAGTCCTACCGACGAAGATAGATAAAAATCGTCTTTTGCTGCCTCATAGCGCACATTACAAAGGGCATATGGATTCGACGGAGACGCCACGCAGTATTCATAAGTATTCGCTCGGGGACCCTCTCGCGTGTCACTCAAGCTAGTGTCAATCGTACTCCTGTTTCGGATTTTTTTAAGCGGTGTAACAGTTTTGTCCAAGGAACGCGAAGTAGACACCAACTGGATAGCCCTTGTTGTACGTGCGCCGAATCGCCGAAGAGTGCGCGATCCACCACCCGTCGGTACTTGATCAGAGACAATGCGTTGCAATGACGTATTTGCACCTTCCGGTTTGCTGAGTTGAGGCACGAGCACGAGGCGATGTGAAAGGTTTGTTGAACATGACTTGTGAGCCACGTTGCTGGAAGCCACTGCACGCGAGTGGTCCATCGGTTTTGACAATATTAAGGATGATATGAGATATAGAATGATATAGGATAATAATAATAATATTAAGGAATGATACAAGATATAGAATGATATAGTTGGGATTAGGAGCCGGGTGTGCCTTAAACATGGGCTCCACCCAGCTCGGGGACTAGCCTAGTCTAGGGCCCTC
>MDSX01001368.1_pt1 | contig 11505 bp, 5 predicted proteins | sample 811141 | NCBI WGS metagenome assembly MDSX01 (sample SAMN05326642, study PRJNA326480) | marine metagenome | isolation source: seawater | place: Atlantic Ocean: South East | collected 2010
GACACAAATTGGTTAGACGCAGGTATTAATTTGTTATATGAAAAAAAATGTACTTCAAATGAAATATTAGTAAAGATGATGGAGAAAAGGTTTGAGACCACTCCAGCTGCAAAAACAGCAATTGTTCTTGCTTCATATTTTGGAAACAAGGAACAAAACGATAAAGCATTAATTTATTTTGATAAAGCAATTTCAATGCAAAAAGATTCGACAAAACTCACAAAATACCTGGTTAAGAAAGCAAAGTTTCAAAATAAAATAGGAAATTATCCTGGAGCCAGGTCAACAGCTAATAAAGCTTTATCTATTGACCCTAAAAAAGCAGAAGCATGTATAATTATTGGAAATGCCATTAGTTACGGAGCAGGAAACTGTAAAACTTTAAAATTTGGAGGACCTGAAGTTTTCTGGGTAGCAGTTGATTATTACAATAAAGCTGCGTCTATTGCTGAGGACCCTGAACTTAAAGAAAGAGCGTTAAAAAAAGCTGCCACTAACTCAAATTATTTTCCACGTGAACAAGATATTTTTCTAAAAACTTTAAATGTTGGTGACTCCTATCAGGTAGGATGCTGGGTAAATACTTCTACAACTATTAGAGCTAAAAAGTAATTGAAAAAAATAAGAGATATAGTTATTAAAAGCATAAGTTTATCAGGACTTATGCTTTTAATTTTTTCATGTAAAAGTGATTTGGATCAACTGAATAAAAATAGTATTGAAATCACGGGAACGATACCAGATGCTTACTATACAAATTTTAATATCTTGTATTCTGATTCCGGAGTTCTAAAAGTTAAAATTACAGGGCATATACTTGAACAATATTCAAAAACAAATAAAAAACCAGGAAAAGATATTATGAAGGACAGTATCCATGTTCGATTTTATAATAATAACAAAATGGTTTCTAGTGAGTTATTTACTGATTATGCAATTAGAAATAATAATACAAGTGAAATGCACGCTAAAGGAAATGTGATTGTAATAAACAGCAAAAAAGAAAAATTAAATACTGAAAGGTTGACTTGGAACTCTGAAACAAAAAAGATAATTTGCGATACAACTGTTGTAATAACAAAACCAAATGGTCAAAAAATAATTGGCAGTAGTTTGGAATCGGATGAAAAATTTGAAAACTATAAAATAACTGAAGTAAGCGGAGAATTGCCATTTAAGCGTGAAGAAAAACCTGAATAAAATATTTGAAATTACATGGTTAATTATTGGAGTTAGTTCAATAATAGGATTTATCTTCTATTACTTTAAATATGGGATAGATAATGCAAAACCATTTTTAGTTATTATCCCTGTATCTGGAATATTTTATTATTCCAGACGACAAAGAGGAAAAAAAATGGACACTGAATAATGACTTGGATCATTTTAATTTCTACTATTCTTTTATCAGCCATTTTTTCCGGTCTGGAAATAGCATTTATAACTGCTGACAAAATGCAAATTGAAATCATTAATAAAAGAGGTGGATTAATTGCTAAGGTTTTAAATTCATTTATTTCTTATCCCTCAAGGTTTATTGCTACTTTATTAATTGGTAATAACCTGGCTCTTGTAACTTTTGGGATCTACATGGAGGAAATTTTAGAACTCAAAATAATTCTGTTTACGGACAACCCTATTATTGTTCTACTTATCCAAACAATTATATCAACGACAATTATCTTGTTGTTTGCAGAATATATACCCAAATCAATATTTAGATTAAAACCGAACCATGCATTAAGAGTATTCGCTTATCCAATGTTTATTCTTTTTTGGAGCTTAAAATGGGTTGTGAATGTAATTGTTGGATTCTCAAAGTTTATACTGAAAATATTTTTAAAAGTAGACATTCAGGAAAACAGGCCTATCATAGGGAGATTAGAACTTCAACAATATTTGGAAAAAAGAGTTGAAAATATTGAAAATCACGAAGAATTAGATGCAGAAGTTCAATATTATAAAAATGTACTTGACTTTCAATCTGTAAGAGTTAGAGAATGTATGGTGCCAAGAACTGAAATTATTGCATTGGATGTAAAAACTCCAATCAAAAAACTGAATAAAATATTTATTGAAACTGGACATTCAAAAATTTTAATTTTCAAGGAGTCTGTTGATGAGGTGATTGGTTTTGTGCACTCCAAAGAAGTTTTCAAACAACCGGAAAACATATCATCTATAATTCTCCCAGTTGGTTTTGTACCTGAATCAATGACAGCACAAAGAGCTTTAAACACTTTTATTCATCTTAGAAGAAGTGTTTTAGTGGTAGTTAATGAATTTGGCGGGACTGCCGGAATGCTTACGGTTGAAGATATCCTGGAAGAAATTTTAGGTGAAATTGAAGATGAACATGACAAAACAGATCATATAGAAGAGCAAACAAATGAAAAAGAATTTCTTTTTTCTGGTAGACTGAAAGTTGATTTATTAAATGAGAAATATAATTTGAATATTCCTACAAGTGAAAGTTATGAAACATTAGCTGGATATATCTTTACCCATACTGAATCTATCCCTCAAAAAGGTGCTGCTATTGAAATAGATCATTTTTTATTCTTGATTGAAAAAGTAGGAGAAACAAGAATTGAATTAATTAAAATGACTGTCAAGCCCATTGATTTTAAAAAATAAATCAAAATCTTTAAACACTTACTTTTAAAGACTAATTATACCTGATATTTTTCGTTAATCAATGAAACTGTAGTATATTCGTAAACCTTTAAATTTTTAGGGAAAATGGGAATAATTCAAAAAACAAGAGATAACTCAGCTTTAATGTTACTTGTGATTGGTGGAGCATTGCTCGCTTTCATACTCACCGAGTATTTAAGCTCAAGTAATTCAGGTAATGAACTCAATAATACTGTAGCAGAATTTAACGGAATTGAAATTTCAGATCAAGAATTTTCTGCTGAAAGAGAAAAACTAGCATTTTTAACGAATGGTGGCGAATCTTTTAGTTCGACTCAGGAATTTCAAAAAGGACAATTAACCAATGATGCCTGGAATAGTATTTTAAGAGATAAATTTTTAAAAAATGAAGCTGAGGAACTTGGAATTAAAGTAACCATTGATGAAGAAGAAGAAATGTTAATTGGTAACCCTGATACAGAAGCTCAACCATCTGCATTTTATGTAAACTATTTGTTTGGCGGTTCTGATTTTTATCAAAAAAACCGCGATAAAATCGCTCAAAACACAGCTGATATATCAGAATATGCTTACATGGCTGTTTTCAATAGAAATAGAGATTTAGTAAACCGAATAAGATTAGGAGGAAGTAGTTCAATTTGGGTTAGAGACTTTGGTATAAAATTAAGAGAACAAGACAAACTTCAACGGATTCTATCAAACTGTTTTTATACAACTACCAGCTTAGCAAAAGATGAATTTTTAGCAACCAATTCAAATAAAGATATTGAAGTAGGTTTTGTAAAATACAGTTCAATTGATGATGAATCTACAGAACCTACCGAAGAAGATATAAAAGCGGCTTATGAAGAAATAAAATATCAGTTTCTTGAAAAAGAAATTTCAAGAAAGTTGATTTTTGCATCCTTTAACCTAGAACCTTCGAATGAAGACAAGCAGGCCGTTCTTGAGGACATCACTAGTTTAAAAAGCACATTAGATAATGAAGAAGATGATACTAAATTATTTATCAAAAATGAGACTGATGCTGACGAATTAGTAGATTTCAATTTTTACAAAAGAGGTGAGTATCCAGAAAAAATTTCTGGAATTGATACTATTTTGTTCAATTTTAAAAAGGGAGACACATATGGACCCTATACAAATTCGGGACAAAGTAAATATGGTGTGGCAAAAATTTTAGATTTCAAAAAACTGCCTGACTCTTTAAAATTTGAGATGGTATTCATTAACATACAGCCTGTAATGGATAGGATTGCAAATGGAGATTCTCTTTATAAATACTCACCAAAAGATCAAGCAATAGCACAAAAACTTTATAACGAAATAGCAGACAGCCTTTTGGAGGAGGGGAAATCGAGAAGTTTATCTTCTTTATCCAAAGACTTTATTTTTATAGATTCAACATATATAAAAGATGGTAAATTACAATGGGCACAACTCCCAATACGAAATTATGGTAAAAACTTTATGGACACCATTATTACTTGCAAGATTGGTGATGTAAAGAAAATAGAAATACCCACTCAACAAGGAGAAATGCTAGGCCTGTTAAAGGTTAAAAGGCTTGGAATTAAATCTCGTAAAATCCAAATTGGATCGATTATAAAAAAAGTTTCACCCGGTGATAAAACGCAGGATGATTATATGTCAAAGGCGAATCAAGTTGCCTTTTTAATTAAAGAAGGAAAAGACTTTATTTCATTATCGGATAGTTTGAATTTTGTTGTTGATTCATCTGATATCAAAGGCTCTACATATAATCTTAGAGGAATATCTGACTCGAGAAAAATTATTCATTGGGCTTTTAATGCTGAATTAAATCAACCTTCAAATGTATTTACTACCCCGAATACTTATGTTGTATGCGTTGTAAGAAATGAAAACAATGACAAATTTAAATCAATAAAAGATCCATATGTAAGAACTGTTTGCGAATCGCATGCACGAAAAGAAAAACAAAAAGAAAACATTTTGGCGAATTTTCCTGACCTAAAAGCGGATAATATTCAATCTTTAGCTGAAGCCTATGATGCAATTAGTATTGACAAAGAATCTTCTGTTAATCTAAAAAAAGGTTCTTCAAAATTCTCGAGAGAGCATGAAGTAAATGGTAATATTGCTGGACTTTCTAAAAACAAAACTTCTAAAATAATTGAAGGTGAAGAAGGTATTTACGTAGTAAAAGTAATTAACGAATATGATGCTGAAATTACTGAAGACACATCTTTTGATCTTGAAAAAAACCAACTAGAACGTGATGCCAGAAGAAATGGAAATTTATTGGTTAATGAATATATTACTGAAAAATCAGATTTAACCGACAATAGAAAAATACTTCGATAAAAATAAAATTTATGAATTATCTAAAAAGCCACTTGAAAACTCAGGTGGCTTTTTTTATTAAAGTAATTTATTATAGCATCAAACACCAATAAATATTGAAAAGACACATATTATTAACAAAAAAAACCGTCTTAACATACGGTTTTTTGGTAAACAACTATATGTAAAACTATGCTTTACCACAACATTGTTTATACTTTTTACCACTTCCGCAAGGACAAGGTTCATTTCTTCCAACTGTTTTCTCAGCTAAAACAGGTTTTTTTGCATCTTCACTAACCGATCCATTTATATCTCCCCTTGATGCAACTACCTTTGGTGTTGAAGCTACTTTTGGCGCTGAAGAAAGAGCTACATTTTTTTGTTGATTTGGGTCCTGCTGTAAGATACCTGCCTTCATAAGAAATGAAGCTACTTCTGTATTTATCTTATCCATCATAACGAGAAAAACATCATAGGATTCTCTCTTATAAATAAGCAATGGATCTTTTTGTTCAACAGATGCATTCTGAACATTAGTTCTTAAATCATCCATTTCCCTTAAGTGTTCTTTCCATTCTGCATCAATTATATTTAAAGTAATGCCTCTTTCAAATTGCTTAACTACTTCCTGTCCGTTAGACTCACATGCCTTTTCAAGATTTACTGATATATTTAAAATATTTTTGCCATTCGTAAAAGGAATATTCATAGAAGAATATTGGTCTCCTTTATTTTCATATACATCTTTGATAAATGGTAATATTGTTAATGCTAATCTATCCTTCTTTGCTTTATAGGATTCAGAAACTTTTTTTGCAACAGCTTCAAATATTAATTTGTCAGAAAAACTTTCAAATTCCTCTGCTGATAATGGACTTTCTATTCCTAATTGCGTAATTAAATCAACTTTAAACGATTCAAAATCTTTTTTATGAGAGTACTTCAAAACTAAAACCTCGATTGCATCCATAAACATATTAGATACATCTACAGATAAGCGGTCACCGTACAACGCATTTCTTCTTTTTGTATATATAACTTCTCTTTGAGCATTTAAAATATCATCATACTCTAACAAACGCTTTCGCATTCCGAAATTATTTTCCTCTACTTTCTTTTGAGCCCTTTCTATAGATTTTGAAATCATAGAATGCTGTATAACCTCACCTTCTTTTAGACCCATTCTATCCATTAATTTCGAGATTCGCTCTGAGCCAAACAATCGCATCAAAGGATCTTCTAAAGCTACAAAAAACTGAGACGAACCCGGATCTCCCTGTCGTCCTGACCGACCTCTTAACTGTCGATCGACCCTCCTGGACTCATGCCGTTCAGTTGCTATAATTGCTAATCCTCCCTTTTCTTTAACTTCACTAGAAAGCTTTATATCTGTACCTCTACCTGCCATGTTAGTTGCAATCGTAACCATATGAGCTTGACCGGCTTCACGAACAATCTGAGCCTCCTGCCCATGACGTTTTGCATTAAGTACATTATGCTTAATGCCACGCATTTTTAATGTCCTGCTTAATAATTCTGATATTTCTACAGAAGTAGTACCCACAAGAATAGGACGTCCCTGTTTTGTAATTTCTCCAATTTCTTCAATTACTGCATTAAATTTTTCTCGTTGTGTTTTGAAAACCTTATCATTACGATCATCTCTTACAATAGGCCTGTTAGTTGGTATCTCAATAACGTCGAGCTTGTAAATATCCCAAAATTCAGCAGCTTCAGTAATTGCTGTTCCTGTCATACCACATAATTTATGGTACATTCTGAAATAGTTTTGTAAGGTAACAGATGCATAGGTTTGGGAAGCTGCTTCTATCTTCACGCCTTCTTTTGCTTCTACTGCTTGGTGCAATCCATCACTCCATCTTCTCCCATCCATTATACGCCCTGTAGACTCATCAACAATTTTAACAGCATTGTCCATAACTACATAATCTTTCTCTTTTTCAAAGAGCGTAAATGCTTTTAATAACTGCTGCATTGTATGCAAACGTTCTACCTTAATGCTATAATCTTGAGTTACTTTTGTTTTAGCCTGAGCCTTTTCTTGATCTGTTCCACTAATTTGGTCGACTCCCGCTAGTAAACTACCTAAATCAGGCATTATAAAAAAATCTTTGTCTTCAATAGATTGAGATATCAAATCAATCCCTTTATCTTTTAATTCAATTGAATTGGCTTTTTCATCAATTACAAAGAAAAGTTCATCATCCACAATATGCATGTTTTTTCCCTGCTCTTGCATATAGTGATTTTCTGTTTTTTGAAGCAATTGCTTGGCGCCAGGTTGAGATAAAAATTTAATTAATGCTTTGTTTTTCGGTAATCCTCGAAAAGCTCTTAAAATTTCAATACCCGCTTCCTTTGAATTTTCATCTTTAAATAACTTTTTGGCTTCAGCCAACTTTTTAGTAACAAACTGACGTTGGGCTTGAACCAGTTGGTTGACAAAAGGTTTTAACTTGTCAAACTCCATATTGGTTTTACGTGTCATTTGACCAGAAATAATTAATGGAGTCCTTGCATCATCAATTAAAACAGAATCTACCTCATCCACTATAGCATAATGATGTTTTCTTTGAACTAAATCATCAACATCACTAGCCATATTGTCCCTCAAATAATCAAATCCAAATTCGTTATTTGTACCATAAGTAACATCGCAATTATATGCTGCTCTGCGTTCCTCACTATTTGGCTGGTATTTATCAATACAATCAATAGAAATGCTATGAAATTCAAAAAGTGGTTTCATCCAATCACAGTCACGAGTTGCTAAATAATCATTAACCGTTACTAAATGAACTCCTTTCTTTGCTAATGCATTTAAATATACAGGAAGAGTAGCTACTAAAGTTTTACCTTCTCCTGTTGCCATCTCTCCTATTTTCCCGGAATGTAAAACAACACCTCCTACTAACTGCACTTGGTAATGTTCCATATCCCACCTTATTTCATTACCGCCAGCTTCCCAGGTTGTTGAATATATTGCTTTATCATCTTTAATTTCAAAATTATCTCTTAAATGAGCTATATTTTTCTCAAAGTCAGATGCAGTAACCTCTATGGTCTCATTGTCCTTAAATCTTCTTGCTGTTTCACGAATATTAGCAAATGCTTTTGGAAGGATTTTATTTAAAACTTCTTCTATTTTTTTGTCGATATCTTTATTAATCTCATCAATTTGTTTATAAAGTGTTTCTTTCTCTTTTACAGGAACACCTAACTTGTCTGCTTCAGATTTAATTTTTATAATATGGTCTTCTTCAGGCCTTATGTATTCTTTAATTTCTAAACGAAATCTTTCCGAATTAGCCCTTAACTCATCCGATGAAACATTCTTTAATTTTTCTTGCTCAAGTAAAACCTCTTTTACGAGTGGTGAAATTTCTTTAACGTCTTTGTCACTTTTCTTTCCAAAAAGTTTAGTAATTACATTTCCTATTGAACCTATCATCGGGTATTTATTTCTGGTATATACTAAGCACACTCAACAAAAAGAATGCAAAGTATAAATTTAAACTAAATCCCTGTAAAATCGGCAGGAAAAGAAGGTTTCTACCTGACAAATTGTTTATCAAAACCCAAGTTTCATAAAGATTTTGTTACTTGTACAAGTTCTTTAAAAAAATCGAACTACTTTTCTAATTAATCATCCAACTTTAAAACTGCTAAGAATGCACTCTGTGGAATTTCTACAGATCCAATTTGACGCATTTTTTTCTTTCCTGCTTTTTGTTTTTCCAGAAGTTTTCGCTTTCGGGAGATATCTCCACCATAACATTTCGCAGTAACATCTTTTCTTAATGCTGAAATTGTTTCGCGAGCAATAATTTTTGCCCCAATAGCTGCTTGAATAGCAATAACAAACTGCTGACGGGGAATTAATTCTTTTAATTTTTTACATATTTTCTTCCCTAAAGTAAATGCATTATCAGCATGAATTAAAGCCGAAAGAGCATCAACATGATCTCCATTTAAAAGAATGTCCATTTTCTTCAAATTAGATTGACGCATACCGGATGGATAATAATCAAATGAGGCATATCCTTTGGAAACAGACTTTAATCTATCATAAAAGTCAAATACAATTTCAGCTAGAGGCATTTCAAAAGAAAGCTCTACTCTATCTGCACTTAAATAAACCTGATTACTTAATTCTCCTCGTTTTTCGATTGCTAAAGTCATAACAGAGCCAACATAATCCGATTTAGTAATAACTTGGGCTTTAATATATGGCTCTTCAATCCAATCGATAAATGAAGGGTCAGGTAATTCTGATGGATTATTTACTAAAATCTCCTCTCCTTTTTTAGTAAACGCTATATATGAGACGTTAGGAACGGTAGTAATTACATCCATTTCAAATTCGCGTTCTAATCTTTCAGTAATGATCTCCATATGCAACATTCCCAAAAATCCACAACGAAAGCCAAATCCAAGAGCAGCGGAACTTTCTGGTTCAAATGTTAAAGAAGCATCATTTAATTGTAGTTTTTCCATTGCATTACGCAAATCTTCATAATCTTCGGTAACAACAGGGTAAAGCCCCGCAAAAACCATTGGCTTGACATCTTCAAACCCTTCAACTGCATAAGAACATGGATTTTCAAAATTGGTTATAGTGTCTCCAACTTTTACATCTGCAGCACTTTTAATTCCAGATATTATATAACCAACATCACCTGTTTGAACTTCTTTCCTTTGTTCCATATCTAAACGAAGGATTCCTATTTCATCGGCATTATAACTCTTTCCCGTATTAAAAAATTTAACCTTATCACCTTTTTTAATGGACCCGTTTAACACTCTATAATAGGCTATAATTCCACGAAAGGGATTAAAAACGGAATCAAAAATCATAGCTTGTAAAGGAGCTTCGGGCTGACCTTTTGGAAAAGGCACGTCAGCAACAATTGCTTTTAAAATATCAGTAACTCCTAAACCTGTTTTACCTGATGCCGGAATGATTTTATCGCGTTCACATCCGATTAAATCAACTATTTGATCTTTTACTTCCTCTGGCTGCGCTCCAGGAAGATCCATTTTGTTTAAAATTGGAATAATTTCTAAATCATTTTCCAGTGCTAAATATAAATTAGATATGGTTTGCGCTTGAATACCTTGTGCTGCATCAACAATTAACAATGCTCCTTCACAAGCAGCTATACTTCTTGAAACTTCATATGAAAAATCAACGTGGCCTGGAGTATCAATTAAGTTTAAAACATATTTTTCTCCATCTTGCTCATAATCCATTTGAATCGCATGAGACTTGATAGTTATACCCCTCTCCTTCTCCAAGTCCATATCATCAAGGGTTTGTTCACCAAGTTCTCTATCCGAAACTGTATTTGTTTCTTGTAATAATCTATCCGCTAAAGTTGACTTTCCGTGATCAATATGGGCAATTATACAGAAGTTTCTAATATTCTTCATATTTGTAAAAATACATTAAAAAACAACCATAGGCACAACACCCTAGGCATCTTGTCTATTTTTTAACCATTATCTTGCAAAAATTAATTTTTGGGCTGGATTTGAAGAAGGCTCAATAATTTTTCCATCATCATACACTTTTACACCATTCACAAAAGTAGCCTTAATTCGTGCAGCAAATTCTTGTCCTTCAAATGGAGACCACCCACATTTATACAAAATATTTGATTTTGTAACTACCCAAGGATTGTTTAGGTTTACCAAAACCATGTCTGCTTGATAACCCTTCTTAATGTATCCTCTGTTTGGAATTTGAAACAATTCAGCAGGCGCATGACACATTTTCTCAACCGCCTTTGTTAATGTAATTTTTCCTTGCCTAACCAATTCCAGAATACTTACCATTGCATGCTGTACTAATGGGCCTCCAGATGGAGCCGAAAAATAAGTATTATTTTTTTCATCCAAAGTATGCGGTGCATGGTCTGTAGCTATAATGTCAATTCTGTTATCCAAAACAGCCTGAAGTACCCCTTCCCTGTCCGCTGCAGATTTTACTGCAGGATTCCATTTGATATGGGTTCCTTTTGTTTCATATTCTTCGTCTGTAAACCATAAGTGATGTACGCAAGCTTCAGCAGTTATTCTTTTATTCTTAAGCGGGATGTCATTCCTGAAAAGGCTAGTCTCCTTAACTGTAGATATATGCAAAATATGTAATCTTGCGTCTAATTCTTTTGCTAAATCAACAGCCATGCTTGATGATTTATAACATGCATCTGTGTCTCTAATAATCGGATGATATTTTATGGGTAAATTTTCTCCGAATTGAGATTTGTATTTTGCTTCATTTCCTCTAACTGTAGCTTCATCTTCACAATGAGTAGCGATAAGCAAATCACATTTTCCAAAAATATTTCTAAGGGTTTCTCGGTTATCAACCAACATGTTTCCTGTTGATGACCCCATAAATATTTTAATTCCACAAACGTTTTTTCCATCCACTGCTAAAACCTCATCGATATTCTCATTTGTAGCACCAAAGAAAAAAGAATGATTAGCCAA
>MDSX01018516.1_pt1 | contig 11499 bp, 6 predicted proteins | sample 811141 | NCBI WGS metagenome assembly MDSX01 (sample SAMN05326642, study PRJNA326480) | marine metagenome | isolation source: seawater | place: Atlantic Ocean: South East | collected 2010
GGGGGCTCAAACCGACCGACTTTAGCAATGGCAAATATTCCTGTACTAAGTAGAACGATTACAAATAATACGGATGGTACAGATGACGAAACAAATCTTGCACAAATTTTTATAGATGAAGGTATGGGGAGCTCAGAAGACTTTCTCGGAGGTACTTTGACGTGTAGAACTACTTTGTTAAAATATGTACTTTCTGGCCCAACGCCTCTTTCCCTCCCTATCGAGTATCCTTCCTATACATACAACTTGGATAGAGTTTCTAGAGAGGAAGGCGTCGCTATTCAATTTGAGCTAGCAACTCCAGCAGATTTAGATAATATAATGCTGCCAAACAGAAGGGCTGTAGGTAAATATTGTTCTTGGGAGTACCAAGGAGCTTTATATAAGAGAGGGGGCTGTACTGTTCCTGCAAATTCATTTGAAATATTTTTTGATGAAGATGATAAACTTCTTACAGCAAATATAAATGCCACTTCAGGTAATTTCTACATTCCTACTTGGGGGACACAGTTTTCAGGGTATAGTGCGGGGCAAAAAGTAAAGAAATTATTTTCAGGAGCTGCAGGAGGCTGGAGAATTTATGAAGCACTTATAGCAGTTCCACAGGCAAAAGATCCTGAGACAAATTCGTACTATTGGAAAAGAATTGACGTATGCGGTAAAAGAATTAGATCCTGTAAAATGAGATTTCATAGTAAAGTCAATACTTTTACTACTTCTATGACGGGTACAATTGTTACGGACGCAACTCAGTTTGACAGTAGTAGATCTCTGCCTTTTGGCGGGTTTCCGGGGTCGAAGAAATTTAAATGATAGATGAAATATATAAACACTTTGAAGCCGAATACCCACGAGAAGGTTGTGGTATAATTATTGAGGGAGATAAATTTATTCCTTGTAAAAATATTGCAGAGAATGATTATAGTTTTAAATTTTGTCCAGATGAATATATAAATTTACTAATGAAGTATAAAATTAAAGCAATAGTACACGATCATGTTAATGCACCAAATACTCCATCACAAGTAGATTTAAATAATTGCAAAGCACTAAATTTGCCTTATTATATTTTTACCTATCCGGAAATGTCATTAAACATAGTAGATCCTAAGGAGATTTAAAATGCTACGAACGATACACTTACAAGGAGAGCTAGGAGAAAAGTTTGGGTTTGAAAGACAAATTCAAGCTGACTCTTTTAAAGATGTGCTTCTTTGTCTGCAAGCAAATTTTGAAGATTTTAAAACCTATCTAGCAGATTGTTATGAGAAAGAAATCTACTTCATTTGGAAAATAAATGATGAAGAACTAACCGCTCCAGATCAATTACTTTTACAATATCCTGTAGGCGATATGATAATTACACCAGTTCCTGCAGGTTCTAGTTTTGTTAGTTCTTTACTAAAAGGTATCGTAGGCTTTGCTCTTATAACTTTAGGAGGGGGTTTCCTTGTGGCCGGTAAGTTTATCTACGGAAGCTTAGCAATGTTAGCAGGTAACTATCTATTTTCAATGGGCATGTACGAACTCTTAGCAGAAGATCCTTCAACAGATGCAAATGATGATGTTTCACACCTATTTTCGGGGTCGGAACAAAATATTAACGCCGAAGATCCTATTCCTGTGTGCTATGGAAGACTACGTATTCCAGGTCGTCCAATAAGTTTTGAAATTCGTAATGAAGACGCTTTTATTTCAAGTGTAACAGGTAATAATTCAAATAGAAGAGGGGCTCAAGGCACGCTGTCCCAAATGGTACGTGCTATGAGACCTGAGGAGGGCTAATGTCAGCTATTAATAGTGCTTTTACAGGCTCAATTGGTCAAAATATATCTTCTACAGATCTTTTGTGCGAAGGCCCTATACACGGGCTGGTAGACGGAGCGGCCTCTCTCTACCTAGACAATAATCCCGCGCTACAAGCAAAGCTAAAATCATTCGCGCCGAGTAGAAACGAAGAAGGTAGCGATAAGTCGGGGACTATTACTTTCTCTAATGGGGTAGTAGGAACTGTAGACGATAATACTTTTATACCAGAAAACTTAATTAATAGTACAAGCTCTTCTCGTGTTATTCGATTAATTGATCCTACAGCGCTTACTGTTACTTTAGGAGCTTTAACTTTAACGGGTGACTATAATAATTTGCAGCTTACAGGGACTAACTTTTCTGCAAGTACGCATAATTCGGCCTACGATAAGCGAGAAACAATTCTAGTAATAGGTGCCAGAGTAATTTATGGAGCTTTTTATGTAATTAATAGTACTAGTGGAATATTTTTGTGGGGGAAGTCCGGGCCTATTCTTGATCCTGACAACGAAGGAGCTGTGGGAACGACCGCGCAAATAAAAATTGTGCATGTTGCAGCTGTTACAGATGTAAATCCTTCTGCGGGCACGATTACTGTTTCCAATACTGATATACAGGGCAATGCTCAATCATTTAATGGCACTTATGGATTTAATTTAAGCCAGTCAGGATTTTTTAATGCTAGTGAAGGTAGCACCGGCTCAAGCACATTTAACCCGGACTCAGTAACAGGAAAAATTGATAATCTGTATGTTCAAGAAAATACAGGGTGGTTAGACCAAGAGCCTATACGAGATGTAGGAGGGGTAGGAGGGGCTGTTGTAATACAAGGATCTACTACAGGTGTTAACTTACCTATACTAAAAATGCTTAATCCTGCTAATGCTGTAGCAAATAATGTAACTTTATTTGACCCGAATGGCATGCCTAATACTGCTGATAATGGGGACTATCCAGGAACTCCTGATTTTAGTGATACAAATTCATCTCCTACTATACTTAACAGTTCTGATTTTGGACTAGATACTGCTGCTAAGATTGCAGAAGCAGATAAAATTAGATTTGATATTACATATTCTCAAGGAATATTTAGTCAAGACCAAGAGAAAGGAGATCGTCACACAAATTATGCATTTTATGATATAAAAATAGACTTTCAAATTAATGGGGGAACAACTTATCAAAATCCTATTGAGCCTTTTGGAGGGCTTATAAAGCATAAGGGCAAAAAACAATCTGCTTTAAATTTTCAACATCAAATTGATTTAGAGCCCTATAGGTATTTAAACTTTACAAATTTTAGAGTAAAAATAATAAGAGTTACTCGGCACATCGGCCTGCCTGTAGTTTCAATGGGCGGCATCGACACAAATAGGTTTAATACAAATAAGCAAAGATACACTGTCTTACTTAAATCGCAAATAGATAATTTACAAGCAATTAATGAGGATAAGTTTAGCTATCCTTACTCTGCTATTGTTAACTCTACTTTTTCCTCTCGTAATTTTAAAGATCCTCCTAAAAGAAGCTATGATATTAAGGGAAAACTTGTTAAAATACCCAGTGCATACACTCCTAGAGATGATACTCCTTTAGGAAAAGCTATCTACGGTAATTTTTGGGATGGAACTTTTAAAAGCGAGCCATATTATACGGACAATCCTGCATGGATTTTTTATGATATTGTTACAAATAATAGATATGGTGCAGGGAAGTGGATTAAAGAATCTGATGTAGACAAATATGCTCTTTATCGTATTTCCAAATTTTGTGACGAATTAGTAGACAGTAATAATACTATACCGGCTACTTTGGGAAAAAGAGGAGAGTACTATAAAATTGTCTCTATTGGAACCACAGATTGGAACGAAGTTGCAGGAACGACGGGAATAACGTATGGAGTAACTGGAGTATTTCGCCTAAAATATGTACCTACAGTAGGAACGGGAGAATTAACCCTGCTAGAGCCTAGATTTAGGATGAATATTCTTCTAACTAAATCGTTACCTGTCTACAAAGTTTTAAAGGACATGTGCAGTGCTTTTACTTCCATGTTATATTGGATGGATGGCCAGCTCACTGTTGTTCAGGACACACCCCAAGAGCCTGTAGCAGTCTTTGCAAAAGCAAATGTTATAGGCGGTAAGTTTACTTATGAAAGCTCTTCTATAAAAACTAGGCCAAATCAAATAGTTGTAAGGTGGAACGACCCTACAATTGACTATGAGCTTACTCCCCTTATTGTAGAAGATAGTTCTGCTATAGTAAAACAGAAAAAAATTATCACAGAAGAGTGCGTAGCATACGGCTGTACATCTGAGTCCCAAGCAATTCGTTATGGGAAGTGGAAGCTTTGGACTGCTCAGAATCAAAGAGAAATAATATATTTTAGCACTTCATTAGAGGGAAGCTATTTACGCCCAGGAGATATAATAAGTGTACAAGATCCAGACAAGAAGGGACTACAATTTGGCGGCAGAATTCAAAGTTCCACAACTAACTCTGTTACTTTCGATAGGTCTATAACATTAACAGGAGGTACTTATAAGATTTTTGTTGTGTCTACAGCTCCTGGAGCAATTTATACTGGATCTGCTGATATAACTATAAATGGAGTCACTTATAGTAGGGGTGATGTACTAACTGAAGCGCATATTTACACGGATACAAACGGTAATGGAGTTAGAGACACCCTGACCTTACTGCCCTTAGACGAAGAATCGTTAGCATCAAATGCTTTTGATGCGGGGGGCAATGCTATTTCTGTAGAGTGGAAGCCGTATATTACTGCAGAGGGCCATCAAATTACTCAAGCTTCAGGCTCTATTACAACAGTTACTTTAGTTGGCTCTAACACTTTTACCACTATTCCTACTGCGGGAGCCGTTTGGAACATAAAAGAGGTAGGAGGAGACGGTACCGCTAAAGAGTATAAAGTGTTAAATATAGACAGGACAGAAAAAAATATATACGCTATTACGGCTGCAGAACACTTTAATGAAAAATTTACAGCCGTTGAAGGAAGGTACGATTTAGGCAATGTGCCCACAAATACTGATGCGCCCGAACAAGAGCCCGAAGAAATACCTCCACCTACAAATTTACTTGTAGCTCCTTCAGGTCCAACAGCTTTTCCTGATACTAGCTTACTGCTTACCTTTAACCCTCCCGAGACTAATTTTGTGGCAGCATTTCAAATTCAAACAAATATTGATGATATTGGAATGTTTACACAAACCGAAACACATAAAGAGTTTAAAGGAATAATTGCTAATAAATACTCTTTTAAAGTACGAACAATGTCCCCAAAGGGGTCTGTCTCAGAGTGGGTAGAGACTGAATACTCCGCAACAAGTCCTGCTGTAGGAACAGACAATTCTGATAATATCCATGGACTGAAAAAGTGGGTTACAGCATCTCAAGAGGCGGAGATAGTGCGAGACATATCCGAGACTACAAATGAAAAGTATAGCATATCCGCTCCTTATTTTGTTGTAGAATTTTACCAGAAAAATAGTACGGCCCCGGAGTACGCATACTATCATTGGAATACTACAGGCAATCTTTTGCAGACATCTAATAATGCCACAACAGGGCTTCCTAATGGGGGAGATAATGCTATTGTAGCTCAAAATGTGCCTGCATCGGCCCTTTCAACCACTGTAGTACGAGCCGAAGACCCTGCTACAAATAAAGTATATGAATATAAAGCAGGCGCTTTTGTAGCTAATGGGCCGAGACACGGGGCGACTGCAGGAGAAATTCATAAATTTTATAAAATTACCTCTAATAGGTCCGAAAGTGCTTACGGCGGGGAAGTCTTTAGGTTTAAAAATTATCCTGTTCAAATTGCCCAAAGAGAAGCTCCTGACGATTTTAAAATTATTACAACTGAATCCCCAAATGGTAAGGTAGATCTATCAAGTGTTGTAGATAATGATCCACGAGAGTTATATGTTATATTTGATTATAGCGTGCCTAAATTATTTTTAGGAGAATGGGATACTAATGCAAATGGGGAGGGTCCTGCTTTTTGGAGAGACGCCAATGAAAGTATGCCTAATGCATGGACAGCCCTTACAATAACTTCAGCATTTGTCACAGCTAATACAACTAAGCTAGTTGGAACCGGAACCTCTTTTACTACAGAAGTTCAAGTAGGAGATGTTATTAGTTTAGCAAACTTGACTACTTTGAGTGAAACTTTAGGAGATGCTGCAATAGTCACAAATGTAGCGTCAGATACACTAATTACTTTAGACAGGACTTTTCCAGCAACTAAACTTCTATCTACTTTATATGTGCCTACTTTTAGGCCCGCTATACTTAATGATGCTATTGCAGCTGATATTTCGAGACCCACATAATGACGACTACAACTGATATAAAATTTGAGTTCTATATAGATGGTACTTCTGACCAAGATACTTCTACCTCTCTGAGCGCTGCTGATGCCACAGATTTAGGGCTAAATGCCGGAGTTGTTGTAGATAAATTAGGCGGTGGGATAACTTTTAACAATGCTGGCAGTATAAAAGGCGGAAAAACTGATTGGGACGTAGGTGTAGGCTTTTGGCTAGGATATCAAGACGAAGATTATAAAGTTGCAATAGGCGACCCTGCGGAAGAGAAAATAACTTGGGATGGAAGTGACCTAGTACTAGACATAGATGCTTCACATTTAACAATTAATGGAGGCACTACAGGTCAGATACTAACTGTAGGGAGCAATGGCTTAGTTACTTTTACTACTCCGACTGTACCCCCTCTTGCCGACTTAGAGGATTTAGGGAATGTGTCTTCTACAGCCCCTGCCTCTAATCAAGTCCTTGCATGGACCGGCACAGAATGGGCCCCTCAAAATGCTTCCTCAAGTTTTAGTTTAGCTTTTGAAGATTTAAGTAATGCAATTGGGTCTACTCCACAGATAAATGATGTTTGGGTCAAAACATCAGCAAGTGGATTTTCGCCTACCGCATTTGTACTTGAAAGCTTAGTCAATGTAACAATGACATCGCTTGCAAACGACGATGTACTCGTATATGACAGTGCTAATTCACACTGGGCAAATAAGTCTGCATCAAATTTTGGCAGCAGCCTACAACAGGCTTTAGGCGACCATACCGATGTAGATTTTGTTACGACGGCGCCTACGGACCAACAGGTATTATACTATTCTTCTTATCAAGCAAAGTGGCTTCCAGGGGAGTATGGATTTAATGTTACGGATGTAGCAGGGGGGAATAAAAGAGTTGATCTAATTGCTCCAAACTTTTTGGTTATCGATAATTTCCAGCTGCAAGGGCTAGACGGTATAAGCCTTAGTAGAACTGGTTCTAACATTGAGATTGAAAATAATGCCTATGCATTTAAAACGATAGCAGTAGCTGGTCAAAGTAGTGTAGAAGCAGATACAATAGAGGATACTCTTACTCTTGTAGCGGGCGCAAATATGACCCTAACAACTAATGCTACAGGGGACTCTATCACTTTTGCGGCTGTACCAACTAATATGGTATTAAATGACTTAACAAATGTTACTACAGTCCCTGCAAATGGGGATGTACTATGGTATAATAGTAGTACATCTCAGTGGAATGATGGCAAATATACTTTAGGGCTCGTAGATGTTGCTAATAATACCGCTAAGAAACAATTAAGACTTTATGACCCTCGCCCTTTTTCTGCTAATAATCAAATGGTTGAGTTTGAGGAGGGAACCGGCATAGGCCTTGTTAGAAATGGTGATACGCTTAAAATTCAAAATAGTGCGACGGCATTTAAAACGATAGCAGTAGCTGGTCAAAGTAGTGTAGAAGCAGATACAATAGATGATACTCTTACTCTTGTAGCGGGCACAAATATGACCCTAACAACTAATGCTACAGGGGACTCTATCACTTTTGCATCTAGTGGTGGTAGTGGAAGTCTTGCATTAAATGACTTAACAAATGTTACTACAGCCCCTGGAAATGGGGATGTACTATGGTATAATGCGGGAAATTCACGATGGGAAGAGGGGGGGTATGAACTATCAGTAGCAGATGCCAGTACCGGAGACAAGAAAGAAATCAGACTAATTAAACCAAGTGGTAGTTATAGTGGTTCTACCGGATTAATAAGTTTAGACCCAGGCACCGGTATATTATTAGGAAGGAGCGGCCAGACTATATCTATAACCAGCACATGTGCTACCGAGGCTTTTAGTACCGTAGCAGTATCTGGCCAAGGACCACTAACAGCAGATTCTGCTGCAGATACTCTTACTTTTGTAGCGGGAACCGGAATTACTTTAACAACCTCTCCTACCAACGATAGTCTTACTATAACTTCATCAGGATCCGGTACCGAGGCTTTTAAGACCGTAGCAGTATCTGGCCAAAATAATATAGTAGCAGATTCTGCTGCAGATACTCTTACTTTTGTAGCGGGAACTGGAATTGCTTTAACAACTTCTTCTACCAACGATAGTCTTACTATATCTTCATCAGGATCCGGGAGTTCTTCTAGTGGAGTAGAAGATGCGGATGGCGACACAAAAATACAAGTAGAAGAATCCCCAGACGAAGATAAAATTAGATTCGATACAGCCGGCAATGAAAGAATGATTATTGACCGTTGGGGTGACATTGCTATTGGTTCATCTTCAAACCCCTCTGCTTCGCGTGTTGTTATTAATGATATTAGACTACACGGCACGGCATCTGCTGGGCCCCCTACGGCGCTTGGGTTCCCAATGCTCCAAGTCGGGCAGGAAGATTTTAGAGCTGGTGGGGTATATTCTATCGGGATGGGGTACACGGCTTCAGGATACGAGAATCCGCCCGTAGAGATTGCTGCTAAGACCTTGTCCTCGTCTGGCGGTACTACAGCCGATATTGTTTTTGGTACAAGAAGCGTAACAACAAACACCGCTGTCACAGAACGGGTAAGAATTCTAAAGACTGGAGGAATTACTTTTGACGGTGAAACAACCACACCCCACGCTTTGGATGACTATCAAGAGGGAACATACCAAGTTCAATTTAGGTCAGGCTCTGCAACCTCAAGTACTTATGTCACTGCAGGAACCGCCGGTACTGGAAGTTATACAAAAATTGGAGATATTGTTCATGTTTCTGTTCCCTGTCAAAACATAAATCCAAGTGGCTTAACTAGTACGGGCACTTTATTCATTAGCTTACCGTTTGTAGCTGATATAACATATCTTCAATTTCCTTGTGTTGTAGTTAACTTTGCGACTAGAGCTCCAAGCAGTATGTTGGGGGCTTATGCTGTTGTTCAGCCCGGCACGGCTGCGGCTACAATTGTTCAGAGAAATTCTACAAATGCGACCGAGACCACCCTGACAGTTGGGGACGTCCTTAGAACTACTCAACTTGGTGGAGCTTACACAGCCGTAAGGTTCAGCGTAACATATAAAACAGTATAAAGGAGATTTAAATGTCACTTGCAAAAACTATAACCCAAGATAAAATAGAAGTTATAAATACTAGAGATATAGAGGGAAATCCTCTTACTCACATTCAGGTCAGAGAAAAAACTGAAATTACAGAAAATGGGGACATTTTATCCACTAATTTTTCTAGGTATGTGATTATGCAGGGTCAAGACTATGCCGATGAGCCCTCCCAAGTTCGTGCAGTATGTGCTGCAGCGTGGCCATCTTAAAATACCACCCCTAAGAAAAATAGATCTTGACATTTTATGTCGGCATTGGTATAATCATTCTAATTAAATATTAAAAGCCTCCCTAAGGAGCACGTTGAAATCTGATGGATATAATTCAAGTAGTAAAAGGGGACACAGGCCCGCAGCTTAGAGCAACTGTAACTCGTTCAGATACAGGAGCCGTCTTTGTAGGTTCATCAACTACAAATTTGCGTATTCGTAAGAAGGGAACTTCTACTATAATTTCAACCATTCCTTTAGATACCATAGAATCATCTCTTTCTGCAGGGAGTTTAGTATTTCCATTAAGTAGTTTTTTAACAAATTCTTCAACAACGGACGGTTTTTATGAAGCAGAGATAGAGTTCACTCTTTCAGATGGCCAGATTATGAGTGTATTCGAGCTAATTGATATTAAGGTTAGAGATGATTTTTAAGTATGAAAAAGAGTTTTATTTATACAATGAAACCCAACCTAGGAAATTTTCCTAAGTTAAAATCAGCCAAAGCGAACACCCCTAGTATAAAATTTGCAGTACTCAATACTCCAAGCTCTATAAATATACTTAGAAATGTTCCTTTACTAAAAAGCTCGGAGGTTATACACCCAAGCATGAGGATTTAAAATGTCACTAGATAGCAAGATTTCCATTTTACTATCTCAGTTAAAAAATAATCCGGAGCTACTGAACAAAACTACAACTGCCGCCGCGCTGCAAGAAGTTTCAGTTTCCAATGAGCCTTTATTTGCAGGAATAACAGGAAATATGCCCACTATGCTTGGGGCGGCTTCCTTAGTAAATGATCCCAACTTCTTTAATATAGAGTTGGATCTATTTATACTACTAAAAGAGCACCTTGTAAGTCGTTTAAGACTAATTGATATTCTTTCAATATCTCAAGATAAAGCATTTAAAAACATTTTAGTAGGCACGGAAGAGGCCAGAAAGGGTGCAACAAAGCCTTTAGAAAGCGTAGTAGAACTAGATGAATTTATAAAGTTTTTACGAAAATTTACAGTAGCAGATTCTTTTTCCACAGGGGACTCAGAAACCTTAAAAAGCACTAAGAGTTTGGTATCCTCATTAAAAGCTTTAGATATTTTAAGTAAAAAATTATCAATTAAAAAATCAGAGTTTCTAAATTTATTAGATGAAATAATTATAAAGAAAACTGCAAGAGTTAAACCTATAGAGACTATTAGGCTTGCAGATGTAATCAAAGTACCAAAAGCAAAGTTTGAAGCAGATAAACTAACTATAAGAGATTTTACCCCCGCATTTAAAACTGACATAGAAAATCATAAAGATTTAGTATCTTTAAATACTGTATTTAAAGATATAAAGCAAACAAAAGCTTTACAAGAAGATGTACTAACAAAAAGTTTTATACTAAACCCTAAAGCTTTTGTTTTTACTAATAGACTTAGTGCAAAGTCTAGAGTTAAATTAAATTTTTCTTTTGATGTACCAAATGAGCAAATTAAACTTTTTGATAGAGCAACAAAAGATACTGGTATTAAAAAACAATCTGTTTTTTCTGCGCGCACAAATGCATTAGTATCAAAATTTTTACTAAGTAAAGATACAGCAGCTACAAAATCAAAACATCAGCTAAAAACTATTACAGAAAAAAATGATTTAGTAGTGGCATCTATTGATAAATTTTTTAAAGTAAATAGACTTTTATTTGAAACGTATAATATTAGAGATGGAATAATTAAACCTGCAAAATTCAAACAAGCTGTAGATAATTTGGCATCGTTTAGTAGCATTTCAAAAAAGTTTGATAAGCCGCTAAATGATATAGTCGATTTAATTATAAAAACATCTTTAAATCCAAATCTAGCAGAAAAAGATCAGATAAACATTTTAAATTCTATACTAACTCCCAAGGCAAAAATTAATACAGAAAGACTAGAAATTAGTGAATTTATTAAACTGGGGTCTCCATTTAGACTTCTTGAAGTATTTGATATAATAGACATAAATATAGCTAGGTTTTTAAAGAAATACATAA